>ERZ772818.235-NODE-235-length-59945-cov-18.134897_pt1 | contig 59945 bp, 59 predicted proteins | sample MGYA00580837_ERZ772818 | MGnify/ENA primary metagenome ERZ772818 (study PRJEB29015, sample SAMEA2737671) | human gut metagenome | biome: human gut; feature: human-associated habitat; material: faeces | place: China | collected 2012 ...
GGAAAGTCGGCCCAGAAGAAAAGGACTGGAGCATGGCAAGTTCGGGCACAACATCGACGCGTAAGCGCTTTACCGGCGCAGAATTTATCGTTCATTTCCTGGAACAGCAGGGCATTAAGATTGTGACGGGTATTCCGGGCGGTTCTATCCTGCCTGTTTACGATGCCTTAAGCCAAAGCACGCAAATCCGCCATATTCTGGCTCGCCATGAACAGGGCGCGGGGTTTATCGCTCAGGGAATGGCGCGCACCGACGGTAAACCGGCGGTCTGTATGGCCTGTAGTGGACCGGGTGCGACTAACCTGGTGACCGCCATTGCCGATGCGAGGCTGGACTCCATCCCGCTGATTTGCATCACTGGTCAGGTTCCCGCCTCGATGATCGGCACCGACGCCTTCCAGGAAGTCGACACCTACGGCATCTCTATCCCCATCACCAAACACAACTATCTGGTAAGACATATCGAAGAACTCCCGCAGGTCATGAGCGATGCCTTCCGTATTGCGCAATCAGGCCGCCCTGGCCCGGTGTGGATAGACATTCCTAAGGATGTGCAAACGGCAGTTTTTGAGATTGAAACACAGCCCGCTATGGCAGAAAAAGCCGCCGCACCCGCCTTTAGCGAAGAAAGTATTCGTGACGCGGCGGCGATGATTAACGCCGCCAAACGCCCGGTGCTTTATCTGGGTGGTGGTGTGATCAACGCGCCTGCGCGAGTGCGTGAACTGGCGGAGAAAGCGCAACTGCCTACCACCATGACTTTAATGGCGCTGGGTATGTTGCCAAAAGCGCATCCGCTGTCGCTGGGTATGCTGGGGATGCACGGTGTGCGCAGCACCAACTATATTTTGCAGGAGGCGGATCTGCTGATTGTACTCGGTGCGCGTTTTGATGACCGGGCGATTGGCAAAACCGAGCAGTTCTGTCCGAATGCCAAAATTATTCATGTCGATATCGACCGCGCAGAGCTGGGCAAAATCAAGCAACCGCATGTGGCAATTCAGGCGGATGTTGATGACGTGTTGGCGCAGTTGATCCCGCTGGTGGAAGCGCAACCGCGTGCAGAGTGGCACCAGTTGGTGGCGGATTTGCAGCGTGAATTCCCGTGTCCAATCCCGAAAGCGTGCGATCCATTAAGCCATTACGGCCTGATCAACGCCGTTGCCGCCTGTGTCGATGACAATGCGATTATCACCACCGACGTGGGTCAGCATCAGATGTGGACCGCGCAAGCCTATCCGCTCAATCGCCCACGCCAGTGGCTGACCTCCGGCGGGCTGGGCACGATGGGTTTTGGCCTGCCTGCGGCGATTGGCGCGGCGCTGGCGAACCCGGACCGCAAAGTGTTGTGCTTCTCCGGCGACGGCAGCCTGATGATGAATATTCAGGAGATGGCGACCGCCAGTGAAAATCAGCTGGATGTTAAAATCATTTTGATGAACAACGAAGCGCTGGGGCTGGTGCATCAGCAACAGAGTCTGTTCTACAAGCAGGGCGTTTTTGCCGCTACCTATCCGGGCAAAATCAACTTTATGCAGATTGCCGCCGGATTCGGCCTCGAAACCTGTGATTTGAATAACGAAGCCGATCCGCAGGCTGCATTGCAGGAAATCATCAATCGCCCTGGCCCGGCGCTGATCCATGTGCGCATTGATGCCGAAGAAAAAGTGTACCCGATGGTGCCGCCAGGTGCGGCGAATACTGAAATGGTGGGGGAATAAGCCATGCAAAACACAACTCATGATAACGTGATTCTGGAACTCACCGTTCGCAACCATCCGGGTGTAATGACCCACGTTTGTGGCCTTTTTGCCCGTCGCGCTTTTAACGTTGAAGGCATTCTCTGCCTGCCGATTCAGGACAGCGACAAAAGCCACATCTGGCTACTGGTCAATGACGACCAGCGTCTGGAGCAGATGATAAGCCAAATCGACAAGCTGGAAGATGTGGTGAAAGTGCAGCGTAATCAGTCCGATCCGACGATGTTTAACAAGATTGCGGTGTTTTTTCAGTAACCGCTCAAGGCTTGAACAACATCGCGCTTATCGTTAAGGTAAGCGCGTTTTATTACCCGCCAGGACAAGATCATGATCACCGTTGCCCTTATAGACGATCACCTTATCGTCCGCTCCGGCTTTGCGCAGCTGCTGGGGCTGGAACCTGATTTGCAGGTAGTTGCCGAGTTTGGTTCGGGGCGCGAGGCGCTGGCGGGGCTGCCGGGGCGCGGTGTGCAGGTGTGTATTTGCGATATCTCCATGCCTGATATCTCCGGTCTGGAGCTTCTAAGCCAGCTGCCGAAAGGCATGGCTACAATTATGCTCTCCGTTCACGACAGTCCGGCGCTGGTTGAGCAGGCGCTTAACGCGGGGGCGCGCGGCTTTCTCTCCAAACGCTGTAGCCCGGATGAACTCATTGCTGCGGTGCATACGGTTGCCACTGGCGGCTGTTATCTGACGCCGGATATTGCCATTAAACTGGCATCCGGTCGTCAGGACCCGCTAACCAGACGTGAACGCCAGGTGGCGGAAAAACTGGCGCAAGGAATGGCGGTGAAAGAGATTGCCGCCGAACTGGGCTTGTCACCGAAAACGGTACACGTCCATCGCGCCAATCTGATGGAAAAACTGGGCGTCAGTAACGACGTTGAACTGGCGCGCCGTATGTTTGATGGCTGGTGATGAAGACGTTGTTCTCCCGCTTAATTACCGTTATTGCCTGCTTTTTTATCTTCTCTGCCGCATGGTTTTGCCTGTGGAGTATCAGCCTGCACCTGGTTGAGCGCCCTGATATGGCGGTGCTGTTATTTCCGTTTGGCCTGCGGCTAGGGCTAATGCTGCAATGCCCGCGCGGATACTGGCCGGTGCTACTGGGTGCGGAGTGGCTGCTGATTTACTGGCTAACGCAGGCGGTCGGTTTAACCCATTTCTCCTTATTGATGATCGGTAGTTTACTGACGTTATTGCCCGTGGCGCTGATCTCGCGCTATCGCCATCAACGTGACTGGCGCACCTTGCTGTTACAGGGTGCGGCGTTAACGGCGGCGGCGTTGTTGCAGTCGCTGCCCTGGCTTTGGCACGGCAAAGAGTCGTGGAATGCGCTGCTGCTGACTTTAACTGGCGGCCTGACGCTGGCCCCGATATGTCTGGTGTTCTGGCACTATCTCGCCAATAACACCTGGCTGCCGCTCGGTCCGTCACTGGTTTCTCAACCAATCAACTGGCGCGGGCGACATCTGGTCTGGTACTTGCTGCTGTTTGTTATCAGTCTCTGGCTCCAGTTGGGATTGCCAGACGAACTGTCGCGCTTTACGCCATTCTGTCTGGCGCTGCCGATTATCGCGCTGGCCTGGCACTATGGTTGGCAAGGAGCGCTGATTGCGACATTGATGAACGCCATCGCGCTGATCGCCAGCCAAACCTGGCGCGATCATCCGGTGGATTTATTGCTCTCGCTGCTGGTGCAAAGTCTGACAGGGTTGTTACTGGGCGCAGGCATCCAGCGGTTGCGTGAACTTAACCAGTCGCTGCAAAAGGAACTGGCGCGCAATCAGCATCTGGCTGAACGTTTGTTAGAAACTGAAGAGAGCGTACGCCGCGACGTGGCGCGTGAGCTGCACGATGATATCGGCCAGACCATCACTGCCATTCGTACTCAGGCGGGCATTGTCCAGCGACTGGCGGCAGATAACGCCAGCGTGAAGCAGAGCGGGCAGCTCATCGAACAACTATCGCTGGGCGTTTACGATGCGGTGCGCCGTTTGTTAGGGCGGTTGCGTCCGCGCCAGCTGGATGATCTCACCCTGGAGCAGGCCATCCGCTCACTGATGCGGGAAATGGAGCTGGAAGGGCGCGGCATTGTCAGTCATCTCGAATGGCGAATCGATGAATCAGCGTTAAGCGAAAACCAGCGCGTGACGCTGTTTCGCGTCTGCCAGGAAGGGTTGAACAACATTGTGAAACATGCCGATGCCAGCGCGGTCACGCTGCAAGGCTGGCAGCAGGATGAACGGTTGATGCTGGTGATTGAAGACGATGGCAGCGGTTTGCCGCCGGGTTCCGGGCAACAAGGTTTTGGCCTCACCGGAATGCGCGAGCGCGTAACGGCGCTGGGCGGCACATTGACCATTTCCTGTCTGCACGGCACGCGTGTCAGCGTTTCTCTACCTCAACGCTATGTCTAAGGTTCGATGATGTTGCCGTTTCTGAAAGCGCCTGCCGATGCGCCATTAATGACTGATAAACATGAAATTGATGCCCGCTATCGCTACTGGCGTCGGCATATTCTGCTGACCATCTGGCTGGGTTACGCGCTGTTTTACTTCACGCGGAAAAGTTTTAACGCCGCCGTACCAGAAATCCTTGCTAACGGCGTGCTCAGCCGTAGCGATATTGGCCTGTTAGCGACCCTGTTTTACATTACCTACGGCGTGTCGAAGTTTGTCTCCGGCATTGTCAGCGATCGCTCAAATGCCCGTTATTTTATGGGGATAGGGCTTATCGCCACGGGCATCATCAACATTCTGTTTGGCTTCTCGACGTCGCTATGGGCGTTTGCCGTGCTCTGGGTGCTGAACGCCTTTTTCCAGGGCTGGGGTTCACCGGTGTGTGCGCGTCTGTTAACGGCCTGGTATTCTCGTACCGAGCGCGGCGGTTGGTGGGCATTATGGAACACGGCGCATAACGTTGGCGGTGCGCTCATTCCCATTGTGATGGCAGCAGCTGCGCTGCATTACGGCTGGCGTGCCGGGATGATGATTGCTGGTTGTATGGCGATCGTCGTGGGGATTTTTCTCTGCTGGCGGCTGCGCGATCGCCCGCAGGCGTTAGGTTTACCAGCGGTTGGTGAATGGCGGCACGACGCGCTGGAGATTGCTCAACAACAAGAAGGGGCAGGGCTGACGCGTAAAGAGATCCTCACCAAGTATGTGTTGCTGAATCCGTATATCTGGCTACTTTCGTTTTGCTATGTGCTGGTCTATGTGGTTCGGGCGGCGATCAACGACTGGGGCAATTTGTATATGTCCGAGACGCTAGGCGTCGATCTGGTCACGGCGAATACGGCTGTGACGATGTTTGAACTGGGCGGATTTATCGGTGCGCTGGTAGCGGGTTGGGGCTCGGACAAACTCTTTAACGGCAACCGCGGGCCGATGAATTTGATTTTCGCTGCCGGAATTTTGCTTTCAGTCGGCTCGCTGTGGCTGATGCCATTTGCCAGCTACGTGATGCAGGCAACTTGCTTCTTCACCATTGGTTTTTTTGTCTTTGGCCCGCAGATGTTAATCGGCATGGCGGCGGCAGAATGTTCCCACAAAGAGGCGGCAGGGGCGGCGACGGGGTTTGTCGGCTTGTTTGCTTATCTGGGGGCGTCGCTTGCTGGTTGGCCGCTGGCGAAAGTGCTCGATACCTGGCACTGGAGCGGATTTTTTGTGGTTATCTCTATCGCCGCCGGGATTTCCGCACTGCTGTTACTGCCCTTTTTGAACGCCCAGACACCGCGCGAAGCGTGATGCATCTCACCTTTTCACTTCATATCCGGCAAAACTAAGAAATTTTCCAGGTTTTGCCTGGACGCTATCTCAGGCCTGATTTGCTACTGATTTTTACAATGCATGCCTCACGCAGGTATTCATTTCAGGAGTAACCCATGCTGGCTTTCTTAAACCAGGTTCGCAAGCCGACCCTGGACCTTCCGCTCGAAGTGCGGCGCAAAATGTGGTTCAAACCGTTCATGCAATCCTACCTGGTGGTCTTTATCGGCTACCTGACGATGTACCTGATTCGCAAGAACTTTAACATCGCGCAGAACGACATGATCTCGACCTACGGGTTGAGCATGACGCAGCTGGGGATGATCGGCCTGGGTTTCTCCATCACTTATGGCGTGGGTAAAACGCTGGTTTCCTACTACGCCGACGGCAAAAACACCAAACAATTCCTGCCGTTCATGCTGATCCTGTCTGCCATTTGTATGCTGGGCTTCAGCGCCAGTATGGGCAGCGGCTCGGTTAGCCTGTTCCTGATGATTGCCTTCTACGCCTTAAGCGGCTTTTTCCAGAGCACCGGCGGTTCGTGCAGTTACTCCACCATCACCAAATGGACGCCGCGTCGTAAGCGCGGGACCTTCCTCGGTTTCTGGAACATTTCTCACAACCTTGGCGGTGCAGGCGCAGCAGGTGTGGCGCTGTTCGGCGCAAATTACCTGTTCGATGGTCATGTTATCGGCATGTTTATCTTCCCGTCGATTATCGCGCTGATTGTTGGTTTTATCGGCCTGCGTTACGGCAGCGACTCCCCGGAATCTTATGGCCTCGGCAAAGCTGAAGAGCTGTTCGGCGAGGAGATCAGTGAAGAGGATAAAGAGACAGAATCTACCGATATGACCAAGTGGCAGATCTTTGTTGAGTATGTGCTGAAAAACAAAGTGATCTGGCTGCTGTGCTTCGCCAACATTTTCCTCTATGTGGTGCGTATTGGTATCGACCAGTGGTCAACCGTGTATGCGTTCCAGGAACTGAAACTCTCTAAAGCGGTGGCGATTCAGGGCTTTACGCTGTTTGAAGCTGGTGCGCTGGTCGGTACGCTGCTGTGGGGCTGGCTCTCTGACCTGGCGAACGGTCGCCGTGGCCTGGTGGCCTGTATCGCGCTGGCGCTGATTATCGCCACGCTCGGTGTGTATCAACACGCCAGCAACGAATATATCTACCTGGCTTCTCTCTTTGCGTTGGGTTTCCTGGTCTTTGGCCCGCAATTGTTGATTGGTGTGGCTGCTGTTGGCTTTGTACCTAAAAAAGCGATTGGCGCTGCCGATGGTATTAAAGGCACCTTCGCTTACCTGATTGGTGACAGCTTTGCCAAGTTAGGTCTGGGAATGATTGCCGATGGGACGCCGGTATTTGGCCTTACCGGCTGGGCAGGCACCTTCGCCGCGCTGGATATCGCCGCGATTGGTTGTATCTGCCTGATGGCGATAGTGGCGGTGATGGAAGAACGCAAAATCCGCCGCGAGAAAAAAATTCAGCAGTTGACAGTGGCATAAACGTAACTGGTGACTTTTGCCCGGCATGACGCCGGGCTTTTTTTTATTATTCCGTGACTTCCAGCGTAGTGAAGGCAAACTTCTCACCATCAAACAGCCCCTGACTGGTTAGTTTCAGCGCGGGGATCACTGGCAGGGAAAGAAACGCCATCTGAATAAACGGCTCATCCGGTAACGGACCGCATTCACGGGCGGCGGCTTTCAAGGTGTCAATTTGCTCCGCCAGTGACTGCGCCGTGTCGGTGCTCATTAGCCCGGCAATGGGCAACGGTAGATGACTTTGTACCTGGCCGTTACGGACCACGCACAGCCCGCCGCCATCCTGAATCACCTGATTGACCGCCAGCGCCATCTCTTCTGCGCTACGACCGATCACTACAATATTATGGCTGTCATGGCTGACCGTCGCAGCCAGCGCACCTTCATTCAGGCCAAAGCCGCCGAGCAAACCACAGGCCGGAGCCAGTCGTTGTCCGTAACGCTCAAGAACGGCAATAAAGCACACATCATCGCGATCAAAACCGTTTTCGCTGTAGACGCTGGAGCGGGAGTGCGTGATCAGTTCGTTATGGATTACCTCAATAACGCGATAGCGTTTTCCGGGGGTAAATTGCAGGGCAAAGTCGCTGGCGGAAACTGGCTGGCGATCAATGGTATTGCCATATGGCGGGGCGGATTGTGCCAGTCTCGCCGACTCTTCCGCCTGTAAGGTTTGTGCATCGATCGGCTCGCCTTTCACCAGTACCTGCTGCACCGTGACCTTACGCGCATCGCTCAACAGGACGATATCGGCCTGCTTGCCGGGTGCCAGTAAGCCGAGGTGATTCAGACCAAAATGGCGCGCCGTCGACCAGCTGGCTACGCGATATGCCACATGCAGCGGTACATTGTGTTGTTCGATCAGGCGGCGAATTAAGGCATCGATGTGTCCTTCATGGGCGATCTCCCACGGGTTACGGTCATCGGTACAGAGCATGCATTGCGGGCTGTTAAATTCGTTGATCAATGGTGCCAGCGCGTTGAGATTGCGGGCTGCGGACCCTTCACGGATCATCAATGACATGCCGAGTTGCAATTTCCGGCGTCCTTCTTCCAACTGATAACTTTCGTGGCAGTTTTCAATACCCGCAGCAATATAGGCGTTAAGTGCTTTACCACCCAAACCCGGGCAGTGACCGTCCAGCGTCAGGTGGCGAAATGCATCCAGTTTATCGAGCAGTGCATTCTGCCCGCTAATTACGCCAGGGTAGTCCATCATTTCTGCAAGGCCGGTAACCTGCGGATGGTCCCGCCAGGCGAGCATCTGTTCAAGGGTAAAACTGGCACCGTTAACATCGCAGCCTTCCAGGGCGGGTACGCAAGAGCTGACCTGCAAGTATTGGTTTTGCCTTGCCTGTTCGGCACAGCGGGCAAACCAGGCGAAACCGGCTTCGCCCATCACGTTGACGATTTCATGAGGGTCGCAAATAACGGTCGTCAGGCCGCGCGGCAGGGTAGCGGTTTCAAAGGTGACCGGCGTCATCATGCTGGATTCAATATGCAGGTGAGCATCAATAAACCCTGGCACCGCCGTTGCGCCGTGGGCATCAATCCGCTGCAAAGCCGGAGCATCAGTGTATTCTGCGCCAACACCGGCAATGTAACGCCCTTTAATCACAATTGGGCCGGAAATTTCTCCGCCATTGATCAGGTCGAGAATAGAGACATTATCAATAATATAATCGGCAACAGCGTCTCCACGGGAAACGGCTAACAATTCCTGGTATTCAGCCCGGCTAATGTGATGAAATTTATGGTTAATAGAATTATTCATATTTTTCTCATTTTGATTTTATCAATTTGATTATTATTTATCATAAAGAAACGTCGCGAGATTATTAAAGAATATCCATTAATGTGCAATTGAAATGTGATAATTATCACTGAACCGGTGTTGTCATTTGTTTTACAAAAGCAAGGGATTAAATCTCCTCCAATGGACAAAAAAATGAATAATGACAATACCGATTACGTGAGTAATGAATCAGGGACGCTTTCGCGATTATTTAAACTACCTCAGCATGGGACCACCGTCCGCACAGAATTGATTGCGGGGATGACCACTTTTTTAACCATGGTGTACATCGTTTTTGTGAACCCGCAAATCCTCGGCGCGGCACAAATGGACCCGAAAGTGGTGTTTGTTACCACCTGTTTGATTGCCGGTATCGGCAGTATTGCGATGGGGGTATTTGCTAACTTACCCGTGGCACTGGCTCCGGCAATGGGCCTGAACGCCTTCTTTGCCTTCGTGGTCGTGGGGGCGATGGGTATCTCCTGGCAGACCGGGATGGGCGCGATATTCTGGGGCGCAGTTGGGCTATTTTTGCTCACGCTGTTTCGTATCCGGTACTGGATGATCTCCAACATTCCATTAAGTTTACGTATTGGTATCACCAGCGGAATCGGATTATTTATCGCCTTAATGGGATTAAAAAATACTGGCGTTATTGTCGCCAATAAAGACACCCTGGTGATGATTGGCGATTTAAGTTCTCACGGCGTGTTGTTAGGTATTTTAGGTTTTTTTATTATAACCGTGTTGTCATCACGTCATTTTCATGCCGCGGTGCTTGTTTCTATTGTGGTGACGTCTTGCTGTGGATTATTTTTCGGTGATGTTCATTTTAGCGGTGTCTATTCCATTCCGCCTGATATTAGCGGCGTCATTGGTGAAGTGGATTTGAGCGGTGCGTTATCACTTGAACTCGCCGGTATCATTTTCTCCTTTATGCTGATCAACTTATTTGATTCATCAGGAACATTAATTGGTGTGACTGATAAAGCTGGCTTAATAGATAGTAACGGTAAATTCCCCAATATGAATAAGGCGCTGTATGTTGATAGCGTCAGTTCGGTGGCGGGTGCGTTTATCGGTACCTCGTCTGTTACCGCTTATATTGAAAGTACTTCAGGTGTGGCTGTCGGTGGTCGCACGGGGCTGACGGCTGTCGTAGTCGGCGTTATGTTCCTGTTAGTTATGTTCTTCTCACCGCTGGTGGCGATGGTTCCTCCTTACGCAACCGCCGGAGCGTTAATCTTTGTTGGCGTGCTGATGACTTCAAGCCTGGCGCGCGTTAACTGGGATGATTTTACCGAATCGGTGCCTGCGTTTATTACCACGGTGATGATGCCCTTTACTTTCTCGATCACCGAAGGGATTGCACTAGGCTTTATGTCGTACTGCATCATGAAAGTGTGCACCGGGCGCTGGCGCGATCTGAACCTGTGTGTGGTGGTGGTCGCAACTCTGTTTGCACTGAAGATTATTCTGGTGGATTAGTAACTGGCGAGGGTTTCCAGATATCATGAGTTCTGATTACGCAGGAGAACTCATGATCTGGATAATGCTCGCCACGCTGGCGGTAGTGTTTGTGGTTGGTTTTCGGGTGCTGACATCCGGGGCCAGAAAAGCGATTCGCCGTCTCAGCGATCGGCTGAACATCGATGTCGTACCCGTGGAGTCGATGGTCGATCAAATGGGAAAGTCAGCCGGTGACGAATTTTTACGTTATTTGCATCGCCCGGATGAGTCGCACCTGCAAAACGCCGCGCAGGTGTTGCTCATCTGGCAAATTGTCATTGTCGATGGTAGCGAACAGAACCTGCTGCAATGGCATCGGATTTTACAAAAAGCCCGCCTTGCCGCGCCGATTACCGATGCTCAGGTCAGGCTGGCGCTGGGTTTTCTGCGCGAAACCGAACCTGAAATGCAGGATATCAATGCTTTTCAGATGCGCTATAACGCGTTCTTTCAGCCTGCCGAGGGCGTTCACTGGCTGCATTAAAACCGCTTCGTCTTATCAGCCTACAGACCGCGCCTGACCTGGTGGGTGGATAAGACGTTCACACCGCATCCGGTAATCTTTGCCCTGTTCCGTTTCGATCTTAACTCCAGCTCAAGCAACACCGTAAAAGTTGCAAAAACGTTAAATACGTCACACATTTCAATGTTAAAGTGGTCGGCTTTCCCTCTGAAACATGCCACGGGTAACACCATGAGTGAATTTATTGCTGAAAACCGCGGCGCGGATGCCATCACCCGACCGAACTGGTCAGCCGTTTTCTCAGTGGCGTTTTGCGTCGCCTGTCTGATTATCGTTGAGTTTTTGCCTGTCAGTTTGTTGACGCCAATGGCCCAGGATTTAGGCATTTCGGAAGGGGTTGCCGGCCAATCGGTGACCGTAACCGCCTTTGTGGCGATGTTTGCTAGTTTGTTTATTACCCAGACCATTCAGGCCACTGACCGCCGCTACGTTGTCATTCTGTTCGCCGTTTTGCTGACGCTTTCCTGTTTGCTGGTTTCCTTTGCCAACTCATTCAGTCTGCTGTTAATCGGTCGCGCCTGTCTGGGGCTGGCGCTGGGCGGGTTCTGGGCGATATCGGCGTCGCTGACCATGCGTCTGGTACCGCCGCGTACGGTGCCGAAGGCGCTGTCGGTGATCTTCGGCGCGGTTTCTATTGCGCTGGTGATTGCTGCGCCGTTGGGCAGTTTTTTAGGCGAGCTTATCGGTTGGCGCAATGTCTTTAATGCGGCGGCGGCGATGGGTGTGCTGTGTATTTTCTGGATTATCAAATCACTGCCTTCGCTGCCAGGTGAACCTTCGCATCAGAAACAAAATAATTTCCGCTTATTACAACGTCCGGGAGTGATGGCCGGGATGATCGCCATCTTTATGTCCTTTGCCGGACAGTTTGCTTTTTTCACTTATATTCGCCCAGTGTATATGAATCTGGCGGGATTCGGTGTTGATGGCTTAACCCTGGTGCTGCTGAGTTTTGGTATCGCCAGCTTTGTCGGGACATCGCTTTCGTCGTTTATTCTCAAACGTTCGGTGAAACTGGCCTTAGCGGGCGCACCGTTTGTGCTCGCCCTGAGCGCGCTGGTACTGACGCTGTGGGGAAGCGATAAAATTGTTGCTACTGGTGTGGCGATTATCTGGGGGCTGACCTTTGCTTTAATTCCCGTTGGCTGGTCAACGTGGATCACTCGCTCACTGGCCGATCAGGCAGAAAAAGCCGGATCTATTCAGGTGGCCGTTATTCAGCTTGCCAATACCTGCGGTGCGGCAATCGGCGGTTATGCGTTGGATAACATTGGTCTGACTTCGCCGCTGATGTTGTCCGGCACATTGATGTTGCTGACTGCATTGTTGGTAACTGCAAAGGTGAAAATGAAGAAATCCTGATATCAGGTAAAGAAGCGTTGGTCAGTGGTTGTTGCCGTTCTTACATATCCGGGCATTCTACCTTACCCAACGCTTCCCAATAATTGCTCTGATTATTACGTTCCATCGCCACGATGGCCTCGCGTATATGTTGTTTATTGTTTTCATCTGACAACATTAACTTTTCCCACGCTTCATCGGATAATGACGCCTGTGGCGTGCAAATTTTACGTAAATCTTGCAATACCGTGGTTTTCTCTTTTGCCGACTGTAGAGAACTGAATGGCGACTCGGCCTGAGAAATGGCTGGAAAAATCAGGAATACGGTAATCATGAGTAGCATCGTTGGCTTCATAGCGGCAACCTTCTGCAAATGTGCATCGAATGAAGCATAAGTGTAGTTTGCTTTTGCCGCTCTCATCATGCTGTACGAAAGGTGTTTGCGTGGTCAGTAAGAAGTGCCAGACTTTATATTCCACTTTTATTCCTTTTTATTCTTATCGATAGCGTTTTGTTTTTTAAACTGCAGCGACCTTACCGCTATAGTCCGGTAATCATTAATAAAAGGATAAAAAAATGAAACTGACAACACATCATCTACGGGCGGGGGCCGCATTATTACTGGCAGGAGTTCTGCTGGCAGGTTGCGACCAGAGCAGCAGCGATGAAAAGCATATTAAAGTTGGCGTTATTAATGGCGCAGAACAAGATGTCGCGGAAGTCGCTAAAAAGGTAGCAAAAGAGAAATATGGCCTCGATGTTGAACTGGTAGGATTTAGCGGTTCGTTGCTACCGAACGATGCGACAAATCATGGCGAGCTTGATGCGAACGTCTTCCAGCATCGACCCTTTCTTGAACAAGATAATCAGACGCATGGTTATAAACTGGTAGCGGTGGGAAATACGTTTGTCTTCCCCATGGCGGGCTATTCCAAAAAAATCAAAACCGTGGCGCAAATAAAAGAAGGTGCGACAGTGGCGATCCCCAACGACCCGACTAACCTTGGTCGCGCGCTTTTACTGCTGCAAAAAGAGAAGCTAATTACTCTGAAAGAGGGAAAAGGGTTATTACCTACCGCGTTGGATATAACCGATAATCCACGCCATTTGCAGATAATGGAGCTGGAAGGGGCACAGTTGCCACGTGTACTGGACGACCCGAAAGTGGATGTAGCGATTATCAGCACCACTTACATCCAGCAAACAGGACTTTCTCCGGTTAACGACAGCGTATTTATTGAAGATAAAAATTCGCCGTATGTGAATATTCTGGTGGCACGGGAAGATAATAAGAATGCAGAAAACGTGAAGGAATTTCTGCAATCTTATCAATCACCCGAAGTCGCTAAAGCGGCAGAAACCATCTTTAACGGTGGCGCGGTGCCTGGCTGGTAATTCTCACTCATGCCGCGCCGGACGATTTATTTTTCTGGCGCGGCGGCGGGAATCCATTGAAATCAAAATCACCGATGACAGAATCAGCAGCGTTCCCAGCCAGTCCGGCAATGTGAAGGTGATCCCCAGCAACAGCAAAGAGAGCAGCGCGCTACTTAATGGTTCTGCACAGCTTAAAATGCTGGCTTTTGGACCACCAATTAATTGTGCTCCTTTCAGGTACAGACTAAATGTCAAGGACGTACCAATGACCACCAAATAAAAAAACGCCAGAATCAAACTGCCGTTAACGACAAAGTTTGTCCCTTGTCTGGCATAAAAGGGCAGCAGGATCAGACCGCCAATCAGCATACTCCAGCCGACGACCGGTAACGTGCCATAGCGGGCAATCAGCGTTGAGGGATAGGTGGTATAGAATGCAGCAGCAAATGCCGAGGCAATGCCCCAGAATAACGCGGCAGGAGAGATCGATAATGACGTCGGATTACCGTGTGTCACCAATAAAAAAGTCCCGATCAGCGATGTCAAAATAGCGCAGAAAACCAGAATGCCCGGGCGGGATTTACGCACCAGTGAGAACCAGGCGACGATAATAGTCGGTGAGAGGAATTGCAGCACCGTTGCCGTGGCTGCGTTCGATTTTTCGATGGTTAGCAAAAAAGTGAGCTGTACGGTTAGCGCGCCAACCACGGAAAAAATCAGTAGGCTAATGGCATCTTTGTGATTGTTAATAATAGAAAAGATTTTATCACCATGAATAAATGATAGCGTCAGCAGAATCAAACCGGCGAATATCAAACGCGTCATAGTCAAAAACTGCGACGACATCTGGCTTTGCTCCATGATGTATTGCGCGCAGACCCCTGAACTTCCCCACAACACGGCGGCAATCAGAACGTTCAGCATCCCCTTTCTGGTGGAACCCATTTTTCCCTCTGCATACTGTTTTGTCGTTTATGTATGCAGGCATGATAGCAAAAATGGCGAGGATGGCTCAGTTTGCGCCACGCCGATTTTTCTTAGCCCAGACTGGTGAGCTAAATATCTTTAATAAACAGCAAGCAAATCATTGCAATACCCAACATCCCTATCGCCAGCCAGAACAACGTGTGGTAGCTCCAGATTTCAACCATAATTTCGTCAACAGAGCCGGCGATAATCTAGCCGAAGCGTGAGGTATTTGCATATAACGTTGTTGCGGAACCTATTCTTATTTATCGGAGTGCCTTGCCAGTAATTTACTGACGAGGATCCTCATAATAGCGTTACCCATCTGTTGCATTGAGCCTTTACAGGCCGTTATTCTAAATGACCAAAATTAAATCAGTGCATAAGGGGAAGTATTCTGTAGTGATGTCTCCCTGAGATGCAGGTTCCACTGGAGAAAATTATGAGCAGTTTGTTTCAGAATGAAATAAAGGATAAATTTAAAACTGGACTTGCATATGTGCGGGGGCCAGAAAAAAGCGGATCTTCCGCTCAAAATGCAGGTAGCGAAGGTGGTAAAAATGCGCCGGGAGAAGCAGAAGATTGTCCCGCGATGTCCGTTTGAGAAACACGAGTTTGATTAAACGCGTGAGCATGATGATATTAGTAGCTGACCAGAGAAATTATATCCGTCGTAAGCAATAAAAATCAGAAGTGATGTTATGGATATTTTTAACCTGAATAACTCCGTAAGTACGGGGTTATTCAGGTTTTTGCTAGCCTGTGCTTTTCTATACCAGATGTGGTGTGAACACTCTATTCTGCATACAAATTAAATATATTGTAGGATCTAATATAAGTCTGATAATCCTAATAGACTGAGTAAGATTCTGGTTGATAATAGCTGATGTCCTTTTCAGCTATTAATGTGTTTATTTAGCGTGAAATTATACTCGTATTTTTATAACTTTATGAGATTGCCAGATTTGGTCGATAAATAATAAGGCCAGTGACAGACTTACTTATTAGGGACAAATTTCGCGAGGATATCAGGTTCACTGGCAACATAAATGCTTTCATCAGGCAGAGTTACAATTCCTTCAGGTTGGGGCAAATCACTGGTCAGAGAATGATTTCCTTTTGTCAGGTCAAGCATCTCAATGAAAGACATCTCTGTCAGGTTAAACTTGAGTAATTTACGCGATTCATCGGACAGAATCATCAGACTTTCATTATTAAAGGCCAGGCCGGATATATCGTTAACACGTATATCATTTAGTGCCTCGGGAATAGTTGCTTGCTTTACACTCAGCAGGTCTGGAGAAAGTTGATATATAAATATTTTACTTGGGCGTCTTTCTTTTGCGACAAACAGCATCCGATCATCTGCTTTCCATGCCAGCCCTTCAAACCCTCTATTCTTTTTATTGAATTTTTCTAACTGAATTTTATTTCGAAAGGAGATATGCATATCTTTTGTAACTGTAAAAAAGAATAGTTCAGAAGTCTTTTCGTCTACTGCAGCAAAAATGTTCCCTTGTATGTGTTCAATTGTTTCAGCATCAGAGATAAAAGGCAGCGGGGCTCTGTCCATGATGTCGCCACTTTTGGTTATTTTAAGTAGCTGTGCAGGGCTATTCTGGGTGGCATACAGGAAATCATCCTCTTTATTATAAGTAAGAGATGATAAGTTCACCGTATTTGGTAATTGTTTTATAAATGAAAGTGAGTGTTCTTGAGGTGATTTTTTGTAAGTACAATTAAATGGAAATAATATTAATATGGTTAGCATAATAAATATCGCAATGAAAAATGCAATTAATGGTTTTCTTTTCATTTTCTCTATTTGCTGTAAATTGTTTGCAGAACAAATATTTTTGTTTGATTGTAATTAACTTCAGGATAAATTGTTAATAATTGTGGGTGTGATTTCTATTATTGGTTTTGATTAATAAAGTTTTATTTTAAGTGTTTTGTAAGTACGTTTCAGATGCGGCATACCTTGGTTGTAGCGCTCTTACCATTTCATCGATTGTACATTTCACACCTTGCGGCACTTCATAAGAAGTCCTGTTCGTCAACATGCCCATCTCGTTGGGGCGGTCTTCTGGCGCCATTATCAGAACCCCGGTATGGCTGGTAACATAAATGTTTCCATCTGATGATTGAGAGATACTGATGTTAATGCAAGCGTTAGGTGTATCTAACGATCTTTCCGCATTGTATTCACTGGCTTTAGAGATCCTTTCATGTGTCAACGTTAAGGCTGGCACATTGAAAGATTGATAGAAAGCCGAGCATATGGCCGTTGCTGCTTCTGGATGGCATAAAAATTCCACAACTTCAGCTTTCTGATTATCGCTGCCGCTGCTTTCTCTTGCTATTTGCTCTGCATCATGGCGAGAAATACCATGATCTATAACATTCCGGGAAGGTGATGAGTGTGTGTCTTTAAGTCCTAGTGCATCGCGAAGCAACATTTGTGCATTTGCAGGTATATCAACACCATTGAGTGAAAGCTTTGCATTGCCGAGTCCTCGACATGTATCCATAAAGATAGAGCTGAATGGTGTAGGCCCGGAAAGCGGATCTGTTTGAGCATTATGAGGAATCAAGGTTGTTGATAGTTTTGACGTAAAACCAAGTAGATTGCGCATTGAGGTAGTATCAGTCAGGTCCATCTCAGATAAGGCACGATGAACCTGAATGTATGGCATGTGGCGATCGATGGGTAAAGATTGTAATAACCTATTTTGTTCGTTTGACTCCAGGAGCACAGTAATCTTTTCATTATCTGGTGTGCGAATCTCGGCTTCAATACTTTCGCTGTTAGTGACGGAAATTCTTAAGGATGAGCCATCTGAAAAACGAGCAGATACTCTGCCTAATTCATTGGGAAGTGGATATACAGGCTCTAAAACGGTTAACAACTCTTGAAATGATTGTCTTTCACTACGACTGTACGTTGGATTCCATAAACCAAAACTAAGTACTTTAAGTAACTTTTCAGCGCATGACATCTCATCCCAGCTTTTTTTAAACCCAGAATTAACTTTCATTGCAGCATCTAAAACTAAAGATGCGGAGTCATTATTAAGTCCATTTATCATGAGAGATTCTCCTATCTGGTTTGTAATGAACAATTTGGCAACAAGTATCATATAGCATCATATAGTGTCAATAATATACAAGATATTTATAGCGGGTGTTTTAAACGCATAGAAAGTTATTTTTACCTTCTGAAAAATAAGTGAAAATATTAATCTAATGATGGATAATTGATTGCAAGTGATGCGTCAGCCATAGTTTTTGTGTCTATGAAAAGGTTGTACTTATTTACATAAGTAATAGAATTTAGATAATTTTTTATTGTGACGATAAAATATACCATTAATGATTGATTTAGAGATACTGGCTTTCAGGAAACTTATTTTGGCCTGTATATAATGTGATGATTACTAAAGTGGTACATTGATATCAGTTAGCTTTCCCTTTTCAAGTTGCCTTATCAAAGAATTCTCTTTATAGAGGGGCGCATTGTTCTGATTAACATAAACCTGTTGTGGCATTACACCGATCGATAGGTGCGACAAAGAACAGGGTTAATGAATTTGTAACCAGTCCCACCTTAGCGCTATGCACTTTTGAATCACAGATCTTGCTAATCGTTTGTCCGACTTTAACAGAGTTAATGACGGCGATGATCTGATGCCAAGTAAAACGGACTTGATGTATGGCAGATCCTCTTTCGCCGAATGGATATGGGCAATACTTCTTAATACGAATGGTACGGTTATGCGGGAAGAGACTAACGCGGTTACTTGTTCAGCTATTTGTCCCTTGTTCCTTTTTATAATGCACCCGTTCCAGGTTAGTGCTGGCTGTAGCTTATGTCCGGGAGACAGCTAATAGATATATATACTCGTCATACTTCAAGTTGCATGTGCTGCGACTGCGTTCGCTTACCCCAATCACTTACTTATGTAAGCTCCTGGGGATTCACTCGCTTGCCGCCTTCCTGTAACTCGAATTAAGTAGAGTATAGTGAAACGGTTCAGCTTGGTTTTTATTCTGTTTTATTTGTTTATGCAATGAGATCTATCTTATAAAGAGAAACGCTTAACTAAATGGAAATGCAATTGTTAAAGTCGTTTGTTAACGAGATGGTTTTCTTCTATATCATTGATTTTAAATGGATTTTAAAAATATATGATTTTTTTGTTGACATTTAATGATAATGTATTTTACACATTAGAAAACAGAGAATAATAACATTTTAAGGTGGTTGTTTGATGAAATAGATGTGTCCTAATTTGATAGATAAACGTTATCTCACATAATTTATATCATTTGATTAATTGTTGTCCTTCCTGATAAGGATAAGGTCGCTAATAGCTTAAAATATTAAAGCATGCGGAGATTATTTATTATGAATATGGAAACTAATTCACATACAACAAGTCCATACATTCAGCTTATAGAGCAAATTGCAGTTCTACAGCAGGAAGCAAAGCGACTGCGAGAGCAGGAAGTTCAAAGTGTAATTGAGTCGATTCAGAAGCAGATTACTTATTACAATATAACCTTACAAGAGCTGGGATATACTAATGTGCCTGATGATGGACTCGCTCGCCGGAACTCATCGAAAGGTGTTTACTACCGCAATGAAGAAGGGCAGACCTGGTCGGGCGTAGGCCGACAGCCACGCTGGCTTAAAGAAGCACTGTTGAATGGAATGAAGAAAGAAGATTTTCTTGTGAAGGACACTGAAGAAGAAATAATACCGCTGAAAAATATTTAACATAAAATAATTAAATGATAACGATAACTGAGCTGGAAGACGAAATAATAAAAAATAAAGAAGCCGCAAATGTTTTTATTGAAAAAATAAACGACAAAAAGAACGAAATCCATGAAAAAATGAAACACCCTTTGGATAAAGTTACCTACAATGAAGCAAAGGAACTGCTCATTGCATGTGATGCGGCAATTAGGACTATAGAGATAATGAGAATCAGGATTAATAATAAATAGAGGATGAGTATTGTGAGCCAAACAAGAAATAAAGAACTATTAGATAAAAAAATAAGATCAGAAATTGAGGCGATAAAAAAAATAATCGCCGAATTTGATGTCGTAAAAGAAAGCGTTAATGAGTTAAGTGAAAAAGCAAAAACAGATCCTCAGGCGGCAGAAAAATTAAACAAATTAATTGAGGGGTACACATATGGTGAAGAGCGAAAATTATATGATTCTGCCCTAAGTAAGATTGAAAAACTAATAGAGACACTGAGTCCAGCAAGATCTAAAAGCCAATCAACAATGAATCAACGGAATAGAAATAATAGAAAAATAGTATGACAATTTTTAATAAAATAGACTATAACTATTATAAATTAATTAATTATCCAATCATGATGGTTCATGATGAATGGCTAGGTGATTTAACCGGTGTCAATCAGGTCAGTTTTCGGCGTTTAAGAGAAACTAGTTCTACTCGTAATCAACTCAATAAGATATTGCGTCAGGAAATACAAGATAAAATTTCTGGTGTGGAATTATCTGACATAAATAAGGAAGGTTTTTTATATCAGTCAATTGGGAAAATAAGATTGCTTGCTCTAAGTAGTGCATTATTTGACATTCAATGCCCTGATTATATTTTCTCACGATTATATCGAGAAACTCTGATTAGAGAGATAGGATATCAAAATGTGAAGCAGTTATCATTCTATTGGCAGGGAGGGCAATGTAAACCAGAATATGGTGAAGAACGGTTTTGTGCTGAGTTAATAAAATACGGTGCAGGAAATTTGGAGTGGCTATTTGCTGATAATCCTTTATGGACCATAGTCAAATATCTTTTACCGAAAAGTGGAGAAATAAAACCAACTCATATTAATGATTTATTTCTTAACAGACTTAATAAAATTTTATTGCCTTATGAAACTTTATGAATTTAAAAATATAAAAATTGATTTAGTGCTTACAGAAGATATCATACCAGAGGATAAGTTACAGGAAATTATTCAATCTTATGATATTATCAAACTGGCTCGAAAAAAAACATATGAACATTTACTGAGGGCGAGGAGGAAATCGAAAGAATTAAAGACAGAATCCAGAAAAAAAATTGCCAGAAAAATGATTGTAATGAGAGAAAGGATTCGAAAAAATAATAAAATAAAATTAGATAAAGAGGTTAACCAATCGATAAAATGGGTTAAAGATATCCAGGCTATCGAGTTGGTCTTAATGCAGGACATAATTAATAAGGTTCATTTGTCACTGACTAATGCATTACATTCTTTAGATACATCATCAAGAATTAATTGGGATGATTTACTTAATGAAGTTGTAAGGGAAACTCTATCTAATAACAATATTGTCGGAGCTATTAAGATCACTAAAAACCCAGACATTAAACTTGATCCTGGCGAGGCCAACAATATACAGCTTATTAATGATGCAAACACACCGCATAATAAAATTATAATAGAAAATGAATATATTAGAATAACTTTAGACCCATTAGAGCAAATAAGTATTTTATTGAATTCATTTAAAGATAATTATCTTAGCATTATTCAGGAATGATGATATGTCTCAATTAATGACCATTGGCTCACAGCCAATATTTTTAATTATTGTATTTTTTCTGTTATCATTACTGCCAATATTTGTTGTTATTGGTACTTCATTCCTGAAAATTTCTATTGTACTGGGGATATTGAAGAACGCATTAGGCATTCAACAGGTACCACCAAACATGGCGCTAACATCAGTGTCTTTGATACTGACAATGTTTATTATGTCTCCGATAATATTACAGATAAATGATAATATTTCTCAGGAACCAATCAATTATACCGACTCTGATTTTTTTCAAAAAGTTGATGAGAAAATATTATCACCATATCGCGGTTTTTTAGAAAAAAATACAGAGAAAGACAATGTAGAGTTTTTTGAACGTGCAGCTCAAAAAAAATTGGGTAATGAAACTATCTTAAAAAAAGACTCTCTATTTATACTGTTACCGGCTTTCACGATGGGGCAGCTTGAAGCTGCATTCAAGATAGGTTTTTTGCTCTATTTACCCTTTATTGCGATAGATTTGATCATTTCCAATATCTTATTGGCCTTGGGTATGATGATGGTATCGCCAGTAACAATTTCGATTCCTTTTAAGATCTTGTTATTCATTCTTGTTGGAGGCTGGCAAAAATTATTCGAATTTCTGTTGGTGGTGAATTGATGGATACTGGATATTTTGTTCAATTATGTGTGCAAACGTTCTGGATAATATTTATCCTCTCATTGCCTACAGTCATAGCGGCCTCTGTTATCGGTATTATTATTAGTCTGGTCCAGGCTATAACGCAGTTACAGGATCAAACATTGCCTTTTTTGCTAAAAATAATAGCAGTGTTTGCTACGCTTGCCCTGACTTATCACTGGATGGGAACAACAATCATCAACTTCTCGTCGATAATATTTGAAATGATTCCGAAGGTGAACGGCTAATGAATGAGATAATGACGGTCATAGTATCATCATTTTATTGTATACTCAGGCCGCTGGGGATGTTTATTATCCTACCAATATTTTCAACAGGTGTTTTACTCAGTAACTTTATTCGCAACTCAATTATGATTGCGTTTACGCTTCCGATCATAGTAGAGAACTATACATTTTCGGAAAAATTGCCATCTGGAATCTTTCAGTTGACAGGAATAGCGCTAAAAGAAATAAGTATTGGTTTTTTCATTGGGTTATCATTTACTATTCTTTTTTGGGCAATAGATGCGGCTGGGCAGATTATTGATACTCTAAGAGGTTCAACAATATCTTCAATTTTTAACCCGTCCATAAGTGATTCATCTTCTATCACTGGCGTTATTTTGTACCAATTTATCTCTGTGATCTTTGTTATTCATGGTGGGATACAAAGCATCCTAGATAAGCTATATTTATCCTACGAGATATTACCATTACAAGCCGATATTGCATTCAATCGTGCTTTAATAGATTTTTTGTTTTCTCTATGGGATTCATTTATTAAACTGATGTTATCATTTTCAGTTCCCATGATTATCGGTATATTCTTATGTGATATGGGGTTTGGGTTTCTTAACAAAACAGCACCTCAGCTAAACGTATTCACATTATCACTGCCAGTAAAAAGTTTGATAGCAATCTTTATATTGCTATTAGTTATTCATGTTTTTCCTGATTTTATTACGGCAAATATTCATTCTGACATAATTGATAGATCGTTACCGAGCATGATTAATGAGTGAAAAAACAGAAAAGCCCACACCCAAAAAACTAAGGGATCTAAAAAAGAAGGGCGATGTAACAAAAAGTGAAGAGGTAATGGCTGCAGTGCAGTCATTAATCTTATTTTCATTTTTTTCTTTGTATGGCATGAGTTTTTTTGTTGATATAGTTGGGTTAGTTAATACGACAATAGACTCGCTAAATAGACCGTTTTTGTATGCCATTCGAGAAATATTAGGTGCGGTATTAAATATATTTTTATTATATATTTTGCCAATTTCTTTGATTGTCTTTGTTGGAACTGTTACGACTGGTGTATCACAAATAGGATTCATCTTTGCGGTTGAAAAAATAAAACCATCGGCTCAGAAGATTAGTGTAAAAAATAACCTGAAAAATATTTTTTCTGTAAAGAGCATTTTTGAGCTACTTAAATCAGTATTTAAGTTAGTGATAATTGTTCTCATTTTTTATTTTATGGGGCATTCATATGCAAATGAGTTTGCTAATTTCACAGGACTGAACGCATATCAAGCTCTTGTCGTTGTTGCCTTTTTTGTTTTTCTTTTATGGAAAGGCGTGCTATTCGGATATCTACTCTTTTCAGTATTTGATTTCTGGTTCCAGAAGCATGAGGGACTGAAGAAAATGAAAATGAGTAAAGATGAGGTGAAACGAGAAGCCAAGGATACTGATGGTAACCCTGAAATTAAAGGGGAGCGCCGTCGCCTTCATTCCGAGATACAAAGTGGAAGTTTGGCTAATAACATCAAAAAATCAACCGTTATTGTTAAAAACCCGACTCACATTGCGATTTGCCTATACTATAAACTTGGGGAGACTCCATTACCTTTAGTTATTGAAACAGGAAAAGATGCCAAAGCTCTACAGATCATTAAACTGGCTGAACTCTATGATATTCCAGTGATTGAAGATATTCCTTTAGCAAGAAGTCTCTATAAGAATATACATAAAGGACAATATATAACAGAAGACTTTTTTGAACCTGTGGCACAATTGATTCGTATTGCGATAGACCTTGATTATTAATCGATAATTTGCTCATTATTCTTTAATTTATTATATGTTTTATATATTTTCATTGCGTATTGCCTTCTGAGTTCTACTGCATTTGGTGTATTAAAGTAACCTGCATTATACGCACCAACTGCATCCCATGTATTCCCTCTGGATTTTATGTTAGAGGCTAAGATATAACCAGCAACAGATATGTTTATACAGGCATTATTCAATAAATCATCTTCAGATATATTAAATTTGCTTAATAAATCTAAATGAGATGAATTAATTTGCATTATACCTATATCATACGTTCCGTTTTTGTTTGTTTTGCTTTTTATTCCGCTTTTGCATTTTGATTCATTCCATGCAATTGCTTTTAATATTAATGGATCTATGTTATATGCTTTTCCTGTAATTTCAAAACAATCGGAAGCATTACAGTAATTTGAAATGAGAATGATACTCAGTATTATTTTTTTCATTTTTACGTTGTTACTCAATATTATTAATCAGAAATTACATATGTTAACCAGGGAAACAGCAGGTTGAAACATGAGTATATTTAATGATATATTACATTGCAATCTGGAGAAAAAGAAAGGTCTCCATTATTCTTGATATTGCTTATGGATAGAACAAATTGAAAGGAGTGAGGTTAGTATGAAACTGAGTGAGTTATGATTATGAAGGATGGCATCTATAGCATTATATTTATTAGCAACGAAGACTCCTGTGGGGAAGGTATACTGATTAAAAATGGAAATATGATCACTGGCGGCGATATTGCTTCTGTGTATCAGGGGGTTCTCTCTGAAGAGGAGGACATCATACTTCATGTCCATCGATATAATTACGAAATTCCCTCGGTGCTAAACATTGAACAAGATTATCAATTAGTTATCCCTAAAAAAGTACTGAGTAATGATAATAATCTCACATTACATTGCCATGTAAGAGGAAATGAAAAATTGTTTGTTGATGTTTATGCCAAATTTATAGAACCATTAATTATTAAAAACACAGGAATGCCATAAGTTTATTTAAAATAATTTTTATGCATGTTTTTTATGTCGATTTATTTATCAAATAAAAAGAATATGGAAAATGGAATCTAAAAATAAAAATGGCGACTATGTAATTCCTGACTCAGTAAAGAATTACGATGGTGAACCTCTGTATATCTTGGTTTCTCTTTGGTGTAAATTGCAGGAGAAATGGATTTCTCGCAATGATATTGCCGAAGCATTCGGTATAAACCTGAGGAGAGCATCATTTATTATAACTTATATATCGAGAAGAAAAGAAAAAATTTCATTTCGTGTCAGATATGTTAGTTATGGTAATTTGCATTATAAGCGCCTTGAGATTTTCATTTATGATGTTAACCTTGAGGCGGTTCCGATAGAAAGTCCTGGATCAACCGGACCAAAAAGAAAAACCTACCGAGTTGGTAATGGTATTGTGGGACAGTCTAATATCTGGAACGAAATGATCTTGAGGCGGAAAAAGGAGAGTTAGACGTAATTTTTTGAGTATATTTTATAGAAGAATAAAAATAAAGCTATATTTAAGGGTTTTGTTTTCCAGGGTAAGCCTTTTTCTCGGCTAAAGTTTGAAGGTCATTTCCTGACAAATATACTCTGAGCTATAGATGATTGGAAAGATCAGATTTCTAATGCTAAGTTAAGATATACAGATTGTTTCATAAACGGAAATGATATTAAATACAGCAGAAGATAGTTCAGGGCATAAAATCCTGGTTAATGGAATAACCCCACACCTGTAGATAAATCTACCAGTGGTCGGTGCTCAACTTTGGGAGCACTTCTCTATAGCAGCTTTATTATTTCCGATAGAAAATCCCCAGTCGGCCTGGGGATTGGTATAGCTGATGGTAGTTTTTACTCTGTATTACCTAACAATTTTTTAATATTTTCTTTATATGTAGTGTATTTTTCTTTTTCATTACACCACATTAAACAAGCCTTAAAGGCTTTCTTGGCCATTTTCTTATTTCCGACGAGTAAGTAGCTAATTCCAGAATAATAAGATGCCCTGGGATCTTGCATAACTAAAGTTGCACAGCGTGCGAAACACAGTTGTGCATCTTCATGATTTGATAAACGCTGATGGCATAAGCCCAGAGATAAGGTGTAGTCATAATTCCAGTGTTCCAGATATGTGAGCAAATGGAATAGATTTCTTGCGGTTATTACATCACCAGATTGATATGCTGTATAGGCATAAGAATGAAGGTCATTGAGATCTTGTTGTGTCAGATTTGTTAATGACGCTAATGTGCCACCATCCTGGTAGAAATCATAAATATCCTCTAGAGAGCTAAATTTCCTGCTCATAAAGCCTCATTTATTATTCGCTAGATGCAGATTTTATCGGGGTTGCTTTAATTAAAAAGAGTCGAACAACACTATGTTTTTGTTTTACCGTACTGGAGAATAAACTACCAATAACAGGAATGTCGCTTAACAGCGGTATACCATCTTTACTTGAACTTTCTTTATCTTGGATAAATCCGCCAAGTAATAAACTTTCTCCTGCACTTAATGTCGCTTCTGTTGTCATTTCTGAATTTTGTACTTCAGGTAAGGTGCTGCTGGCATCCTGAGCATTGCTTTGGTTAGTCGATTGATTGCCATCCTGAATATCAAGTAACAAACGAACTCGTTCCCGACGTTTTCCGGTAAGACTATTCGAGCTGTCATCAAGTATACGTGGTGTCACTCTCAGCAATGTTCCGCTTGTAATACTTTCCAGAGACGCCACCTTTTCTCCGGAGACTTTTGTATAAAACGTTACGTTTTTATCAAGAATCGCCTGCATATTATTTAAGGTTATAATTGACGGCTGAGAGAGTATTTTAGCTTTCGAGTTCTGTTGTAACGCATTCACCCTAATCATAAAATTACTGGCATTACTTATCACAGAAGAGCTGATATTAGCCTGTGCGGTAGAGCTATTAAAGGCAATCGTACCTTGTCCTGCATTTAACGTACCGGACCAGTTTACGCCGAGCTGCTGAAGATCGTTTGCATCAACATCAATAATTGAGACAGAAATTTCAATTTGCCTTTGTTCAATATCAAGCTCAGAAATTAATTGCTGATAGATATCCATCGTTATTTCGCGGTCTTTTACAACAACTGCATTAAGACGTGGATCAGCGGAAATCGTTACACTGTTATCAAACAGGTTACCGCTTCGCTCGACGGCACCTTTACCGGTACTGGGAAGCGAACCATTACTTGCCATTGTCTTCAGAATGGAGACAACACCTGGGACGACAACATTTTGGTCACGGTATTTGTATGTTATATCTGTCGCTGACGCATAGTTCAGTTTAAAGACCTTAACAACATCTTTATTTTTGGCTTTAGACTGTGCCTCTTTATCAAGACTTTCTGATAAAGATGTAATATATTTTATACATTCAGGAACACCCCGAACTTCAATCGAGTTAAATGTCGTAATTTTTCTCACATTGCAAGAGTTTTTGTTTACTGAGATTGTATCACTCAGATATTTTAGCAGTGAGTCAATATCCAGATATGTTGGTGTAATTATACTTCTTGATATTTCATTTGTTTTATAAATATACAAGATGTTCTCATCATAATACCATGTGAGATGATAGAGTTTGGACAGTTTTTCCAGTACTTTTACAGGTTTTTCATTTTTTATTTCGCCAGAGAAATCATCATTCACGGAACTACTGATGAAAACAGGAATGCTGTAGTTAGCAGCAAAGTCATTAAGGATTGCACGTACTGGAGAACTTTTAGTAATAATAAAATATTCGTTCTTGCCTAATCTTTTTTCCAGAGAGGACGGGGCAGCTTGTGCACTGCAGCAAAATAGTGCTGTAAAAATAAAAAAACTTATTTTTTTCATTACACAATTCGTCCTATATCAGAAAACAAGTGTGTTGGCGGCATCATTGTATCTGATGAAGATGATTGCTCTAGTTTATCAAATTGCTTGTCGAGCAACGAGGCGAGAGTATGTTGCATTATTGCTTTTGACATGTTTGCGCGATGATTATTATCTTTATGAAAAATTTGGCAAAGATACCACTTCTTATTAGACAGGAAAATACCCATTTGTTTATATTCTTTACTAACGGCCAGGATATTGCAGAGTCTGATAAATGTATCTGTTGGAATCTGACGAAAATCACCACTAAGCTCGATATATAGAACCCAGTAGTTTCCAAAATCGTGCAAGAAAGCATTTTTTTGGTAGATATAAAAAGTGAGATGCGTTGGTGAACCGTTGACATCCTTTACAAAATCAAGGGCCGTTAGCCAGTCACAATCATTCTTTGCTATGCCATTATTATTGTTCATACATATTACCCGTCCTGTCCTGAGGATGACTTGATAACAACACTAATATTTTCTAATTTGAGATCGTCGACACTATTCTTAACCAGGTTTTTTATCTGAATGACCGATGGTGCTAAGTTAACCTCTGGCGAGCTGATGACTAAAACGGCTGCTGAGGATGGTTGACTTTCGTTATTGTTAACATTTAATGAAACGCTGCAATCGATAACACCGGGTATTTTACTTAGCAACCTTTCGATGTCTTGTTCTTTGAGATAGTTGATTTTTGCATTTTCTTGTGATGGCGATGCCACTAACTGGCTGGGTGGGAAAATAACCTCGATATCTGCAAATTTCTTTTTCGGGAAGCCGTTATTATTTAAAATCGTTATTGCGCGAACAAAATCCTCTTTTTCCACACTGAGTGTCATATTTCCACTTTTGTCCATTTCTTTGGAAACATTGACATCATTGGATAGCAACAGTGCTTGCATCTGATTAGCTTCTTTTTCTGTTAATCCTGTATACAATTGCTCTTTACATGCCACTGTCAAACAAATAGCAGCCAATAAAAAAAGGTTTTTAATGTGTTTTTTCATTTTTATTGCATCGAAACTAATTTTGTAACCGATGTTGAAAGGAGGCTTGCTAACTTAGATACGACATCAACATTGACGTTTGCGTTGAGCACATTCTTTTGTAAAGTGAGTACATCTTCGGGCGAGAGCCCACCTGCAGATAGTGCATCGAAACTGAGATCGGTGTTCATTGTTGCAAGATGTCGCTTTTTAATTTCTTCAATCAACACTTGTTCTGGGGAAGACACTCCCGCCGTTTTAGGGAGTAATTGATCAAGAAACTGAGCCGCTCCGGCTGCAGAGGGGGTTGATGCTAACGGGATATGCTCATCAACGACATTTGTTTGGAATGCTTTATTTAACTGAATATTAATGTTTTCCGATTGATTAATATTATTCATATTTACTGTTAGTCTCTTTTCATGAGAGAGGCAATGGCATAATGCATCCATTACCTCTCTATTTTTTTATGCGATGCGATGATTAGGCATATCTCATCGCTAATCCGCCGGCAACAGTAGTTACGCCACCTAATACACCGGCTGCGATTCCTAAGCCTAATCTTTGTGAAGGGTCTTCAACACACAGTGATGCGATACCAGTACCGATAGCGGCTAGAGTACCTACACTTATCAAAACTCCAGCTAGGATTCTAACGTTACGACTTGTTCCACCTTCTGGTTGCATCACTCCTGTTTTCTCATCCACTAGATTATTTCCATTGATTGTGGCTGCCAGTGGTAATACTGTACCAGAAGGACTTAAATTTGCTGCTTCCATTGATCTTTCTCCTTTTGTCTAATTTAGACATTTACTTGGTTATAAATAACCAAATTATCCCATAGGCAACTATTATATTATTTAAATAGTTGCAATGTACATAAAGTACATATACTGTATATATTATCCAATACGCTTTTTCAAGCAATAATATTCACACGTATACTTACTTCAGAGCCTGCAGATGAATCTTTTAGTTAAAAGAAACGTTGAAGAGTTTTTAAGATTGTTGGGAAATGATTTTCATTTATTTGATAATCGTGTTGAAATTGATTTTAATGACTTTTCTTTTTTTATTGAAATAATTGATAATAATGTTTTTGTTACGTTTGCTTTAGAGTATAATGAAAACGCATTTTTCTCTTTCTTTAGTGCCCTTGCTCCTGAGCGTACGCAGGGAGTGATTGAACATATTTTTGTCTACGATAATAAATTGTGCTTAAGTTGTTTGTTAACCAATATCGATGTTTTTTTTCTAATGAATACTTTTCAACAGCATGTGCAGATTATTGAGCGCGTTCGCAGGATGACATCATGAATAAACTCTTAAATATATTTAAAAAAGCAGAGTCATATCACGATCTTATTCTGGCTCTCTTCTTCTTTATGGCTGTAATGATGATGATTATTCCACTACCAACAGTTGTGGTGGATATCATTATCGCGATTAATATTTCGACAGCTTTACTTTTATTAATGCTCTCAATCTATATAAAAAATCCTCTTGAACTAACTTCTTTCCCCACAATCCTGTTGATTACGACGTTGATGCGCCTGTCGCTCAGTGTTAGTACAACCAGACTTATTCTGCTGCATCACGATGCGGGTGACATTATTTACTCCTTCGGTAACTTTGTTGTTGGCGGTAATATTGTTGTTGGCCTGGTTATTTTTACTATTATCACCATTGTTCAATTTATGGTTATTACAAAAGGGGCCGAGCGTGTTGCTGAAGTGAGTGCTCGTTTTTCCCTTGATGGTATGCCAGGAAAGCAAATGAGTATTGATGGTGATATGCGCGCAGGCGTTATTGACCCGCTTGAGGCAAAAGTTCTTCGCTCCCGAGTGCAAAAGGAAAGCCAGTTTTATGGTTCAATGGACGGGGCGATGAAGTTTGTAAAAGGGGATGCTATTGCTGGTATCATTATTGTTTTAGTTAACCTTTTTGGTGGCGTGCTCATTGGGATGTGGCAATTTGACATGCCATTTAGTGAGGCACTTAGCCTGTTTTCTGTATTGTCTGTCGGTGATGCTTTGGTTGCCCAGATCCCTGCGCTTATTATTTCTGTCACCGCGGGCGTGGTTGTTACTCGTGTGCCCGGTGAAAGCGAAAAAGAAGAAAACCTTGCAGGTGATATTGTTCAACAGGTTTCTGTTAATAGTCGCCCTTTTTTAATCAGTGCCGCACTAATGCTCGTAATGGCGATTATTCCGGGCTTTCCTACATTGGTCTTCTTATTTCTGGCGGTTTGCCTGTTGGGGATAGCCTGGAAATTACAGAAGAAAAGAACATTTGGAACTGGCAATAATAAGGATGCTATGGGAGCTGATTTGTCTAATAGCCAAAACATCTCACCGGGCGCTGAGCCATTGATTTTAAACTTAAGTAGTAATATTTATAGTTCAGACATTACACAGCAAATTGAGGTCATGCGTTGGAATTTCTTTGAGGAAAGTGGAATTCCATTGCCTAAGATTATTGTTAATCCGGTTAAAAATAATGATAGCGCAATAGAATTTTTGCTCTATCAAGAGTCAATATACAAAGATACTCTTATAGATGATACTGTCTATTTTGAGGCTGGGCATGCAGAGATATCATTCGAATTTGTCCAGGAAAAGCTTTCGACTAACTCTATCGTATATAAGACGAATAAGACTAATCAACAGCTCGCTCACCTTACAGGTATGGATGTTTATGCAACAACAAATGATAAGATAACGTTTTTGCTAAAGAAACTTGTATTGTCTAATGCCAAAGAGTTCATCGGCGTACAAGAAACGCGTTATTTGATGGACATCATGGAGAGAAAATATAACGAGCTTGTGAAAGAGCTGCAGCGCCAGCTTGGTTTGAGCAAAATTGTTGACATTCTACAACGTCTCGTAGAGGAAAATGTCTCAATTAGAGATCTGAGAACTATCTTTGAGACGCTTATTTTTTGGTCAACAAAAGAAAAGGATGTGGTTATCTTGTGCGAATACGTTCGTATCGCCCTGCGTCGGCATATTTTAGGTCGCTATAGCGTTAGCGGTACACTTCTGAACGTTTGGCTTATTGGCTCTGATATTGAAAATGAGCTACGAGAGTCGATCAGACAAACGTCATCAGGTTCGTATCTGAATATCTCACCGGAGCGAACTGAGCAGATAATTGGCTTCTTAAAAAATATCATGAATCCAACGGGGAACGGCGTCATTCTGACCGCTTTAGATATCAGGCGCTATGTGAAGAAAATGATTGAAGGTTCGTTCCCGTCAGTCCCCGTGCTCTCTTTTCAGGAGGTTGGGAATAATATCGAACTTAAAGTATTAGGAACGGTAAATGATTTCAGAGCATGATTCTGTATTGGAAAAATACCCACGTATTCAGAAAGTGCTCAATAGCACTGTGCCGGCATTATCATTAAATTCGTCTACCAGATATGAAGGCAAGATTATCAATATCGGCGGGACGATTATTAAGGCGCGTTTACCAAAAGCGCGTATTGGCGCCTTTTACAAGATAGAACCCAGTCAACGTTTAGCCGAGGTGATCGCTATTGATGAAGATGAGGTTTTCTTGTTGCCTTTTGAGCATGTTTCCGGCATGTACTGTGGTCAGTGGTTAAGTTATCAGGGGGATGAGTTCAAGATTCGTGTTGGAGACGCACTACTTGGGCGGCTTGTTGATGGCATAGGCAGACCAATGGAGAGTAATATTGTTGCCCCCTATCTTCCGTTTGAACGCAGCTTGTATGCTGAACCACCAGATCCTTTATTAAGGCAGGTTATTGATCAGCCATTTATACTTGGCGTCAGGGCAATTGATGGGCTACTAACTTGCGGTATTGGGCAGCGTATCGGTATTTTTGCTGGTTCAGGCGTTGGTAAAAGTACGCTTTTGGGGATGATTTGTAATGGCGCATCCGCAGATATTATTGTCCTTGCTCTTATCGGCGAACGTGGTCGCGAAGTAAATGAATTCCTCGCGCTTTTACCTCAATCCACGCTTTCTAAATGTGTGCTGGTCGTCACAACGTCAGACCGCCCCGCGCTGGAAAGGATGAAAGCCGCATTTACGGCGACGACTATTGCAGAGTACTTCCGCGATCAAGGTAAAAATGTATTATTAATGATGGATTCTGTAACTCGTTATGCCCGAGCCGCGCGTGATGTTGGGCTTGCATCGGGAGAGCCTGATGTAAGGGGGGGATTCCCTCCGAGTGTTTTTTCTTCGTTACCCAAATTATTAGAGCGAGCGGGGCCTGCGCCAAAAGGTTCAATAACCGCGATTTATACGGTGTTGTTAGAAAGCGATAATGTTAATGATCCTATTGGCGATGAAGTCCGCTCTATTCTTGATGGGCACATCGTACTTACCCGAGAACTTGCAGAGGAAAACCATTTCCCTGCAATTGATATTGGTTTAAGTGCCAGTCGTGTTATGCATAACGTTGTTACATCGGAGCATTTGCGTGCGGCGGCAGAATGCAAAAAGCTTATTGCAACTTATAAAAATGTTGAGCTGCTTATTCGTATTGGTGAGTACACGATGGGGCAAGATCCTGAAGCAGATAAGGCAATAAAAAATAGGAAATTAATTCAGAACTTTATACAACAAAGCACCAAAGATATCAGTAGTTACGAAAAAACGATTGAAAGCCTATTCAAAGTGGTTGCCTGAGTATGTTGGACAGAATTTTATCTATTCGTAAAAGCAGAGCGAACCGATTGAGAGAATCAATGGCTAAGATTAACTCTCAGATAAAAGAGGTGGATGGTAAACTCGATGACTGCGAGCAATCCATTAAAGAGTCGATTGCCTCTAAGCAGGCGTATTGTGCATTGCTGGTGAATTTGGATAAAGTGTCGTTGTATAAATATCAGATTAAAAACAATGCATTTGATGAGCAAAAGCAGCGATTGTATGAGAAAAAATCTTCACTTTCGAAGGAAAAGCGTTCATTGCTAGATTCACAAAAACGAACAAAAGAGAATCTGCAACATGTTAATAAATCAGTAGAAAAATTATCTTTTGCCATAAAGGAACATTACTTTGACTAGAGTTTCTCTAAAAAGAAATTTGATAGAGCCTGTTTCTTTTCGGCCATCAGATGATTGGCCGCAAGGAGAAGAAGGTTTTAATGATATTTTTTATCATATAAAAAAAAGATCGCCTGATACGTTGTTCATACGAATGGCTTCTTTATGGAAGAGATTGTTTTACTCCTCGGGCCGAAGACGACGCTACTTTGAAGAAGGGGAGCACTCGTTTAGTATTCTTTGTGGAAGATTACGAGGAGTTGTTTTAACAATTAAATGTAGTAACGGAATCATTTATCTGTCTATTAAAATAAGCCCAAATAATAGAAATCATGTTTTTTTATATCATAAAAAAGACTATGTTTTCGATAAGTTAAAAGAAATCTTTCCTGATGAAGCCATTGAGTTCACAATTGAATATGAAAATTAACGATTTTTATTTGCCGTTGTTGCCAGTTATCGGAACCGGTCGCCTCTATATTACGTCCGAAGGTCATGCTTGCCATGCATATTTTCGTGAGGTCAGCGGTCATGGTATTCGTTTCACGTTGACATACTCGGGCTATGAGGGGCGTTTCTGGATATCAGAAGAACAGTTCATTCAGTGGTGCCAAGAGTTATTCCCGTATAGTGAAAGCCGGCTGATACCGGAAGATATGATAAAACTCATGATCTTATGGGTAATGCAGACTGCCTTACCGGAAGGTGATGTGTCAGTTGATGATGTTCAATTTACGATGCTAAATAAAGATGTTTATCCGGTAATAGAAAATAATAATGGAGAAAACAGACTTAATGTAATTATACTCGAAACAACGGTACAAAGTTTACAACATCTGATTAATGATAATTGGCAATTTGTTCCACATTCTAATGCTCTTTTTTTTGATGGCTATATCGTACCTGGGTGGACTGATTATCCAGTTACAGAGTTGAGAGTTGGTGATAGTCTGAGACTCTATCATGTTGATGATAGTCAAGAGAGAAGGTGCTGGATTGTTATTAATAACCCTTTGGCAACCGTAAAGCTGAGCGATAATAATTTATCTGTCACGGATGTTCTGGCTGCAGATCCGTTATGTACTATCAGCAGCGAGACTGTGATGAATCGCATTTATTGTGTGATTGGCACAGTGCATATTGATATACATATGTTGCGTAATGTCCAAAAAGATGACATTATCGATTCAACGGGATATCATCTTTTTGGTGGGTGCCAGTTAGTACGGAATAATACCACAATCGCATACGGGAGTATTATAAAAATCAACGAAGATTTTTATTTTACTATTAGCGTAGTATGTGATTAATCAGGAATGCGTTATATAGGGAGGTGTATGATGTCGTCATCATTATCAGGTATAACATTCACTACTTCTTTGACAAGCCATGCGTCATGGAATAAGTTGACCCGAACTCTTCATATATCGAATGATGATATAGTAGATGAACTGCAACTTAAAGCACGCATGCAGCAGCGTCACCACCGGGTTTTTGCAGGCATTGATGACTATTCAATTATCAATTTTCGTGGAAAAGATTATGCTGTCCGCTTCATTAAAGATAAAGATAATTATGTGTACAAAGTAAATAAGATAACTCAGGAAAGTGGATGTTTCTCAAGGATATTTAGCTTTTTGTATGGAGGCGTTACGAAGGCCCTGGAAAGTAAATTAAATGAGAGACACATTACGCCACTGTCTTCAACCTGGTTTCCTCGCACTGCACTGGAAGGCTTTTTAACTGAAAGAGGGCTCTCTTCTTTGTTACGTCGCGTACAGTCTACAGAAGGTGTGAACCCTCCAGAGAATACTACATTAAACTCTTTATCAGGTGTGACAGTTTAAGTATTATTTTATGCTGTTTTCTTTTTCTCCCCAGAATGTGTTCTGTTCTGGGGACGATATTTCATTATTTTTTGAAAAGAATATGCAGGCGAAATGATTAGTATTTCAAGGATAGAGCACTGTAGTTTTTGTGAAATATGGACTGAATGGATGCCACCATCCAGTCCATATTATCACTTCCAAAGTAAAAAGCAAATAAATCAAAGTGAAAGTAGTTTTATTATTTCTTTTTTTAGTAGATATCCGTTTTCCATCAAGTTAGTGAATTCCGTTATATCTATTTTATTTTTGGGGAATGCAATGTTTAAGAAAGTTTTATCGTCTTTTAATGATAAGAAAAACATACCAAGCATTTCTCGGTTGTTGTTTATTTCTAATATTTTATTGATTTGATCTGGTTCGTTGGTTGATAGGTAACAATAAAAAAACAAAATTTCTGATTGAGGTGCGCACTCAAGTATCCACTCATGACCATCGTTATCGTGAAAAGCGAGGGCGTCAGTTTGCTCTTCCAATGTTATCCCAAACGTATGTGCAAGATCTTTGCAAAATTGTTCATTCATATTGTAGTCCTGTCATTCTTATAACGCTGATGTGTTCATAGGTAATTTATTTGTGAGTTCTTACACAAATAACAAGGAAAAAATATAACATGTAAGTAATAATGTTGCATATTCATGATAGCATATGATAAATGTAGTGCAACCACCTATAAATAGTGCTGGAGGAAAAGTTCTGGAGGAAAATTAAAATCATAAAATAATATTATAGCTTTATTTATTCGTTTTATTTTTATAGGTGTAAATGTTTTTTATGTAATTTATAAAGGTTTATAGCATGTTTAGTCCAACGGCAATGGTAGGTAGAGCGTTAGCTCAGGCGGTTACACAAACTCTTAGACCCGCTGTAACCAAGGCTGCGACGCAAGCGGGCATGGCAGCCAGTGGTATGAGGTTCACAGCTATGCAGTCGAACCTTATGATTAATCATGGCAAACTGACTACCCAGCTACTACAGGCCGTAGCCAAACAAACTGGTAGTAGCGATACTCAGCAATGGTTCAAGCAAGAGCAGATTACTTTTCTATCCAGAGCAGTAAACAAAACTGTGGATGACTATTGCATGAGTAATAATTCAGCAATTAGTAAGGAGACTAAATGTCGCATTTTTAAAGAGGTTGAAATCGCGATACAGCAGCCTCTCGATATGAACTGTGCACAATCATCAATTAGTCACTTTTTGCAATCCAATAAATACTTTAATCAGAAAGTTGATGAGCAGTGTGGTAAAGGAGTGGATCCCATTACACGTTTTAACACTCAAACCAGGATGATAGAACAGGCCTCGCGAGAAATCTTTGAACAGAATTTTGGCACCGTGAAAGTCAGTGATATCAAGGCTCTAACTGAGAAGGCGATTGCAGAAAATGTGCAGGATACTCGACTGTAGGGGGGGACTCACTGCTTTGTTTTTTCTTGATACAAAAAGGTCTCTATAGACGCTTAAAATAAAACATTATTTTTCAATACACAATTAAATTTCTGCATATAAAAATCATAATTAATTTTTGCGATAATTATATAATAATTTTGATTATGTGATTTTTTAGTTGGAAATACAGACATGCATTTCTGGTGCGTTATTTTGCTTGCATCAAAAATTATACTGTGATTTATTTGGTTTATGCTCAGTTGTTTTATCGGCTGCATACCGTTACGTCATAGTAATATAAAGGAACGTGTCAAATTTCTAAATAAAAGGATATATGTATGCCTATTGGTAACCTTGGTAATAATGTAAATAGCAATCATTTAATTCCCCCTGCGCCGCCACTACCTTCACAAACAGACGGCGCGGCACGGGGAGGAACTGGTCATCTAATTAGCTCTACAGGAGCATTAGGATCTCGTTCATTGTTTTCTCCCCTGAGAAATTCTGTGGCTGATTCTGTCGATTCCAGAGATATTCCAGGACTTCCTGCAAACCCATCGAGGCTTGCTGCAGCTACATCTGAGACATGCTTGCTTGGAGGATTTGAAGTTCTCCATGATAAGGGGCCACTTGATACTCTTAATCAGCAAATTGGACCCTCTGCATTTCGTGTTGAAGCGCAGGCAGATGGTACTCATGCCGCTATTGGAGAAAAAAATGGTTTGGAGGTTAGCGTTGCATTAAGTCCTCAAGAATTGCAAAGCTTGCAATCTATTGATATTGAGGGGAAAAACAGATTTGTTTTTACCGGGGGACGTGGCGGTAGTGGGCATCCGATGGTCACTGTCGCATCAGATATCGCGCAAGCTCGTACGAAAATACTGGCCAAATTAGACCCAAACAATCATGGAGGACGTCAACCCAAGGACGTTGATACGCGTTCTGTTGGTGTTGGAAGCGCTTCGGGAATAGATGATGGCGTTGTTAGCGAAACCCATACTTCAACAACAACTTCCAGCGTTCGCTCAGATCCTAAATTCTGGGTTTCTGTCGGCGCAATTGCTGCTGGCTTAGCGGGGCTGGCGGCAACTGGTATTGCACAGGCGTTGGCTTTGACACCGGAACCGGATGATCCTACAACCACCGATCCTGATCAGGCCGCAAATGCTGCAGAAAGTGCGACAAAAGATCAGTTAACGAAAGAAGCATTCCAAAACCCTGATAACCAGAAAGTTAACATCGATAAGAACGGAAACGCTATTCCGTCTGGGGAATTAAGAGATGATGTTGTTGCACAAATAGCAGAACAAGCTAAAGAGGCTGGTGAGGCGGCCAGACAGCAGGCTCTTGAAAGCAATGCACAGGCGCAGCAGCGATATGATGATCAGCATGCCAGACGTCAGGAGGAATTACAGCTTTCATCGGGTATTGGTTACGGCCTCAGCAGTGCATTGATTGTTGGTGGGGGAATTGGTGTTGGTGTAACGACTGCGCTCAATAGACGAAATCAGCCGGTAGAACAGACAACTACAACAACACATACGGTAGTGCAGCAGCAGACCGGAGGGAATACCCCAGCACAAGGTGGCACTGATGCCACAAGAGCAGAAGACGCTTCTCTGAATAGACGTGATTCGCAGGGGAGTGTTGCATCGACACACTGGTCAGATTCCTCTAGCGAAGTGGTTAATCCATATGCTGAAGTTGGGGAGCCTCGGAATAGTCTATCGACTCGTCAGCAAGAAGAGCATATTTACGATGAGGTCGCTGCAGATCCTGGTTATAGCGTCATTCAGAATTTTTCACGGAATGCTCCAGTTACCGGAAGGTTAATGGGAAGCCCAGGGCAAGGTATCCAAAGTACTTATGCGCTTCTGGCAAGCAGCGGCGGATTGCGTTTAGGTATGGGAGGATTAACGAGTGGTGGCGAGAGCGCAGTAAATACTGCAAATGCCGCACCAACGCCGGGACCAGTACGTTTCGTTTAAATATATCTGTGAGTATTTAGTTGAGGTTGGGGTGGGGGGACGTTTTACTAATGTTAATGTTTCAGAGAACAACGTTGCAGCATGGGTAACTCTTGAACTTCTGTAATTATAAATTCAATTAAGAGAAATTATAATGTCATCAAGATCTGAACTTTTATTAGATAGGTTTGCAGAAAAAATTGGTGTTGGATCTATTTCCTTTAATGAAAATAGATTGTGTTCTTTTGCTATTGATGAAATTTATTATATTTCGTTATCTGATGCCAATGACGAATATATGATGATTTATGGCGTCTGTGGAAAATTCCCGACAGATAACCCTAACTTCGCTCTTGAGATTTTGAATGCAAACTTATGGTTTGCAGAGAATGGTGGGCCATACCTGTGTTATGAGTCAGGAGCACAATCGCTGTTGTTAGCGTTACGTTTCCCGCTCGATGATGCTACCCCTGAAAAACTTGAGAATGAAATAGAAGTCGTCGTTAAGTCGATGGAAAACCTGTATTTGGTATTACATAATCAGGGAATAACATTAGAAAACGAACATATGAAAATAGAGGAAATTAGCCCAAGCGATAATAAACATTATTACGCCGGAAGATAAAGCTTATTTATTAGTATTAATTTACTACTCATTCTAACTCATTGTGGTGGAGCCCAAACATGATTACTCATGGTTTTTATGCCCGGACCCGGCACAAGCATAAGCTAAAAAAAACATTTATTATGCTTAGTGCTGGTTTAGGATTGTTTTTTTATGTTAATCAGAATTCATTTGCAAATGGTGAAAATTATTTTAAATTGGGTTCGGATTCAAAACTGTTAACTCATAATAGCTATCAGAATCGCCTTTTTTATACGTTGAAAACAGGTGAAACTGTTGCCGATCTTTCTAAATCGCAAGATATTAATTTATCGACGATTTGGTCGTTGAATAAGCATTTATACAGTTCTGAAAGCGAAATGATGAAGGCCGCGCCAGGTCAGCAGATCATTTTGCCACTCAAAAAACTTCCCTTTGAATACAGTGCCTTACCACTTTTAGGTTCGGCACCTCTTGTTGCTGCAGGTGGTGTCGCTGGTCATACAAATAAAATGACTAAAATGTCCCCGGACGTGGCCAAAAGCAACATGACCGATGACAAGGCATTAAATTATGCGGCACAACAGGCGGCGAGTCTCGGTAGCCAGCTTCAGTCGCGATCTCTGAACGGCGATTACGCGAAAGATACCGCTCTTGGTATCGCTGGTAACCAGGCTTCGTCACAGTTGCAGGCCTGGTTACAACATTATGGAACGGCAGAGGTTAATCTGCAGAGTGGTAATAACTTTGACGGTAGTTCACTGGACTTCTTATTACCGTTCTATGATTCCGAAAAAATGCTGGCATTTGGTCAGGTCGGAGCGCGTTACATTGACTCCCGCTTTACGGCAAATTTAGGTGCGGGTCAGCGTTTTTTCCTTCCTGAAAATATGTTGGGCTATAACGTCTTCATTGATCAGGATTTTTCTGGTGATAATACCCGTTTAGGTATTGGTGGCGAATACTGGCGAGACTATTTCAAAAGTAGTGTTAACGGCTATTTCCGCATGAGCGGCTGGCATGAGTCATACAATAAGAAAGACTATGATGAGCGCCCAGCAAATGGCTTCGATATCCGTTTTAATGGCTATCTGCCATCATACCCGGCATTAGGTGCCAAGCTGATGTATGAGCAGTATTATGGTGATAATGTTGCTTTGTTTAATTCTGATAAGCTGCAGTCGAATCCTGGTGCGGCGACCGTTGGTGTAAACTATACTCCGATTCCTCTGGTGACGATGGGGATCGATTACCGTCATGGTACGGGTAATGAAAATGATCTCCTTTACTCAATGCAGTTCCGTTATCAGTTTGATAAACCGTGGTCTCAGCAAATTGAGCCACAATATGTTAACGAGTTAAGAACATTATCAGGCAGCCGTTACGATCTGGTTCAGCGTAATAACAATATTATTCTGGAGTACAAAAAGCAGGATATTCTTTCTCTGAATATTCCGCATGATATTAATGGTACTGAACGCAGTACGCAGAAGATTCAATTGATCGTTAAGAGCAAATACGGTCTGGATCGTATCGTCTGGGATGATAGTTCATTACGTAGCCAGGGCGGCCAGATTCAGCATAGCGGAAGCCAAAGCGCACAAGATTACCAGGCTATTTTGCCTGCTTATGTGCAAGGTGGTAGCAATGTTTATAAAGTGACGGCTCGCGCCTATGACCGTAATGGCAATAGCTCTAACAATGTACAGCTTACTATTACCGTTCTGTCGAATGGTCAGGTGGTCGACCAGGTTGGGGTAACGGACTTTACGGCTGATAAGACATCGGCTAAAGCGGATGGCACCGAAGCTATTACTTATACCGCGACGGTTAAAAAGAATGGGGTTGCCCAGGCTAATGTTCCTGTTTCATTTGATATTGTTTCAGGTGATGCAACTTTAAGTGCCAGGAGTGCCACTACTAATAGCAGCGGTAAGGCGACCGTAACGCTGAAATCAATTAAGCCGGGCCAGGTTGTTGTGTCAGCTAAAACAGCGGAGATGACTTCAGCGCTTAATGCCAATGCGGTTATATTTGTTGATCAAACCAAGGCCAGCATTACTGAGATTAAGGCTGATAAGACAACAGCGAAGGCAGATGGTTCTGATGCGATTACCTATACTGTTAAAGTAATGAAGAATAACCAACCAGAAGCAAACCATTCTGTTACATTCTCAACGAACTTTGGTGATCTGGGGGGAAATTCTAATACCCAAATTGTGAAAACGGATAAAGATGGTAGGGCTACGGTAAAACTGACATCTGGCGTTGCAGGTAATGCTATTGTTAGTGCAAAAGTCAGCGAAGTTAATACAGAGGTTAAGGCTCCTGAGGCAAAATTCTTCTCAGTTCTGAGCATTGATAATAATGTGAATATTATTGGAACCTCCGCTAATGGTGCTTTACCTAATATTTGGTTGCGATATGGTCAGTTTAAGCTGACAGCCAAAGGTGGCGATGGGAAATATCAATGGCGCTCTCAAGATCCAAGTGTTGCATCAGTTGATGCTTTAACTGGTCGAGTTACTTTGCTGAAGAAAGGAACAACAAAAATTGAAGTTGTGTCTGGCGATAAGCAAACCGCGACATATACAATTAATACACCTGAGAAAATTATAACTGTAGAAACACAAAATAAAGTAATCTATAGCGTTGCTGAAGCAACATGCAGCACGAATAGTGGTCGCTTACCGTCATCTACGAGTGAGCTAAAGGATGTGTATAATAAGTGGGGCGCTGCCAATAGTTATGAAGGTTATAAAGGTAAAAATACAATAACAGCATGGACTCAGCAAACTGCGGCTGATAAACAATCTGGTTGGACTAGTACATTTGACATAGTTACAAAAAATGAAATTCCTAATAATGGAAGTAATAGTAAGGTCAATGTGAACACAGCTAACGCTTTTGCCGTCTGTGTAAGATGATCTTATAACCATTAATTAATGCCCAACTAAGATATTTATCTTGGTTGGGCTTAATAGACATTTATTCAACCTTAATAGTTGTACCTTATTTAGGTAAATTTCTTTACGGCGAGACCATTATTGAATTGCTCAACTGCGCTTGTTTAATATTCTGTATAAATGTTTCTCTCAGGACTGACCATTCTTGTGATAACCGAGCTCGATAATTAAATGGCTCATTATCATATGTCTGATCCCTTGGCGACATTTTCTGTTACTATGATAGCGACAGGATTGCTATTCACATTACTTTTCCACCGATCCCCATTAGAAAATTTGCTATTACTTCACCCTATAATAAATAAAAAACCCTCCGAAGAGGGGGAAGAGGATAAGAAATTAATACGACAGTGGAATATGTATATATTCGTCTGGGCGGGAGATGTTGATACCATCTTTAGGATCAATTGCGTCGATGACATAGCCTCCTTTCAGAATGCTACCAATCCCGAGGCTGGTACCATTATCAAGAGCAATTGTAGGATTCTTCATCGTACCGCTGATTCTGAGTATTTTTCCGGGAAAAATATCTGCTGAAATGTACGGCTGAATGTTCTGAAAGAGTATCTTGACGTTACTATTTTTGTTCATTGCATTTATAATGGCAAGGATCTTACTCTCATTCTGTTGAGAAACTTCCCCCGCAACAATGATGACATCATTCTTTTTGAAAATATTGACATAGTTTATTAGTTTATTCTTTTTAAACTCTGATGCCAGTTCATTGATTTTATTGTTACTGTTGTTGTGTATTTCCCATCCTGCAACCCCTGGCGTATTCAGTAACAGATTTTCAACTTCGCTCCATTTGGGTGAAGGGGGAATGTATCCCGATAACAGAAAGAATCCAGGCTTATTACCTTTTGTAATGATGATATCTTTATAACCGTATTCCGTTAAGACATCATTAATTGCGGATATGATCTGGTTATTGCAAATGATATTATTGTAATAAAAAATATTTTTTTCTTTCAGGTAATTAAAAAATGGAGTTAAATCCGTGGTTGATTCGCAACGCCCATAAAGCGCGATATTTTTTCCATGCCATACCAGAGTGATTGCATGAAGTTTGTTTTCTTTTAGCTGCTGATATACATCAGCTCTGGTAAACGTTGGGGGTTCAGCTTTTGGGGAAAGCAAAACGTAACTGCCGATGGCACCAGACAACGCAAAAGTAGCACCAATCACGCTCGCCAGGATAAGGCGTTTTTTGCGTTGATTTTTGGCAGAAAACCTTTCTGGCACATCAGACAATGGCAAGGAATGGTCAATATCACCAATGATGAAGCAACATCCCGCTATATCAATAACCTTTCCGACAGGTAATGGTTTATCTGCTTCATAGGGCGTGGGTTGCCCATCAATCCAAAATTCAACCGGAGATAAAAGGAAAACACCTTCCTCACGTATATCAAGTAAAAACTGATTGAGGCCTTGTTCAAGAGGAAAGTAAACAATATCGTTATCTTCCGTACCTAGCGTTAGGTTTCCCATCGGAAGTTGTAATTCCCGATTACGCATCGCACCATTGAGAAGTTTTATTTTATATGAGGATAACATTTTTAAATTTTATTCATCCTGGTGGTTGAACAATGAGAAAAAATATGGTGAACTTACATCGTCTAAGAATAGAGTAGAAAGGAAGCTGTTGTACAGTACTATTTAATGGAATATTCATAATTAATGATTACGTGAGTTTCCAATGGCTAATGGTATTGAATTTAATCATAATCCCGCATCTGTTTTTAATTCTAATTCATTAGATTTTGAATTAGAATCTCAGCAATTAACGCAAAAAAATTCTTCTAATACTTCTTCGCCATTAATAAATTTGCAAAATGAATTAGCAATGATTACTAGCTCATCGCTTTCTGAAACGATTGAAGGGCTAAGCCTGGGATATCGCAAAGGTAGCGCAAGGAAAGAAGAGGAAGGCACGACAATCGAGAAGCTGCTCAATGAAATGCAAGAGCTGCTTACTCTTACCGATAGTGATAAAATAAAAGAACTATCATTAAAAAACAGCGGGTTGCTGGAACAACACGATCCTACTTTGGCGATGTTTGGCAACATGCCAAAGGGGGAAATTGTTGCGCTAATATCTTCTTTATTACAATCTAAATTTGTTAAGATTGAATTAAAAAAGAAATACGCCAAATTATTATTGGATTTATTAGGCGAAGACGATTGGGAGCTGGCTCTGCTTTCCTGGTTAGGGGTGGGTGAGTTAAACCAGGAAGGTATCCAGAAGATCAAGAAGCTTTATGAAAAGGCTAAGGATGAGGATTCTGAAAATGGCGCCTCTTTACTTGACTGGTTTATGGAGATTAAGGATCTTCCTGAGCGTGAAAAGCACTTAAAGGTTATTATTAGGGCGCTATCGTTCGATCTGTCTTATATGTCTTCTTTTGAAGACAAGGTAAGAACATCTTCAATTATTAGTGATTTATGTCGGATAATCATTTTTTTATCACTTAATAACTATACGGATATTATTGCAATCTCCATTAAGAAAGATAAAGATGTCATTTTAAATGAAGTGCTATCTATTATTGAACATGTATGGTTAACAGAAGACTGGCTACTGGAGAGCCCTTCTCGGGTATCGATTGTCGAAGATAAACATGTTTATTATTTCCATTTATTGAAAGAATTTTTTGCATCATTACCTGATGCTTGTTTTATTGATAACGAGCAGAGGAGTAATACATTATTAATGATTGGTAAAGTGATAGATTATAAGGAGGATGTTATGTGATATTGTTTTTTTTATAGTTTTTGTCATGCTAAGAAAGATTATGAAGAGGTATATACATGGATACATCAACTACAGCATCAGTTGCTAGTGCGAATGCGAGTACTTCGACATCAATGGCCTATGATTTAGGGAGCATGTCGAAAGATGACGTTATTGATCTATTTAATAAACTCGGTGTTTTTCAGGCTGCAATTCTCATGTTTGCCTATATGTATCAGGCACAAAGCGATCTGTCGATTGCAAAGTTTGCTGATATGAATGAGGCATCTAAGGAGTCAACCACTGCCCAAAAAATGGCTAATCTTGTAGATGCTAAAATTGCTGACGTTCAGAGTAGCTCTGACAAGAATGCGAAAGCTCAACTTCCTGATGAAGTGATTTCATATATAAATGATCCTCGCAATGACATTACAATAAGTGGTATTGACAATATCAATGCTCAATTAGGCGCTGGTGATTTGCAAACGGTGAAAGCAGCTATTTCAGCTAAAGCGAATAATTTGACAACGACGGTCAATAATAGCCAGCTTGAAATACAGCAAATGTCAAATACGTTAAACCTATTAACGAGTGCACGTTCTGATATGCAGTCACTGCAATATAGAACTATTTCAGGAATATCCCTTGGTAAATAACCGGAGATAACTATGCTTAATGTAAATAACGATATCCAGTCTGTGAGGTCTGGAGCCAGTGCTGCTACGGCTACTTCAGGTATTAATCAGTCTGAAGTGACTTCCGCGCTGGATTTACAACTGGTTAAATCCACGGCCCCATCAGCAAGTTGGACAGAAAGTACCGCTTTACCAACGCCACCGGCAGGTCACTCATTAGTGACGCCCTCTGCTGCTGAGGATGTCCTGAGTAAGCTGTTTGGTGGTATTAGTGGTGAAGTTACGAGTCGAACAGAGGGAACAGAACCACAGCGCAGCACTCAGAATGCAAGCTCTGGCTATCCTTATCTTTCTCAGGTGAATAACGTTGACCCTCAGGCCATGATGATGATGGCCACTCTGTTATCCCTGGATGCCTCAGCGCAGAGAGTTGCGAGTATGAAAAACTCCAACGAGATCTACGCGGATGGACAAAATAAAGCGCTGGATAATAAAACGCTGGAGTTTAAAAAGCAGCTCGAAGAACAACAAAAAGCCGAAGAGAAAGCACAAAAAAGTAAAATTGTTGGTCAGGTCTTTGGTTGGTTAGGGGTTGCAGCAACTGCTATTGCAGCTATTTTTAACCCGGCACTCTGGGCTGTTGTTGCTATTAGTGCAACAGCAATGGCACTGCAAACTGCAGTTGATGTTATGGGCGATGATGCTCCACAGGCGTTAAAAACAGCAGCGCAAGCTTTTGGCGGTCTATCTCTTGCCGCAGGTATTCTGACAGCCGGCATTGGCGGGGTGTCTTCACTTATATCTAAAGTTGGCGATGTCGCTAACAAAGTTGGTTCAAACATCGTAAAAGTAGTCACTACGCTGGCCGACACTTTTGTTGATAATGTTGCATCGAAAATTTCGGCAGTGGCAAATGGTTTAACTACTTCTTCGCGCTCTATTGGTACAACTGTGCTGAATAATGACGCAGCGTATTATAATGTGTTATCACAGGTTTCTGCTTTTGCTGTGGAAAATTTAACTCGACAAAGTGAGTACTTAAGTCAGAGTGCGAAGGCAGAGCTGGAAAAAGCTACTCTCGAGCTGCAAAACCAGGCGAATTATATACAGAGTGCTTCTCAGCTGATGTCTGATTCTGCGCGAGTGAATATCCGTATTGTCAGCGGTCGAGTTTAATTATTAAAGAGGCGTTTATTATGAATACTATCGATAATAACAATGCGGCAATCGCAGTTAATTCTGTTTTGAGCAGCACGACTGACAGCACCAGTTCAACAACTACATCAACTTCGTCAATCAGTTCATCTTTACTTACTGATGGCAGAGTGGATATTTCTAAACTTCTGCTGGAGGTTCAAAAACTGTTGCGTGAGATGGTCACCACATTGCAAGATTATCTTCAGAAGCAATTGGCGCAAAGCTATGACATCCAAAAAGCCGTTTTTGAGAGCCAAAATAAAGCTATTGATGAGAAAAAAGCCGGTGCGACAGCCGCTCTGATTGGTGGTGCTATCTCATCTGTCCTGGGGATTTTAGGCTCTTTTGCTGCCATTAATAGCGCAACTAAAGGCGCGAGTGATGTCGCTCAGCAAGCCGCTTCTACTTCTGCGAAGTCTATCGGTACAGTCTCTGAAGCTTCAACTAAAGCACTGGCGAAGGCTTCCGAAGGTATTGCAGATGCAGCAGATGATGCAGCTGGCGCAATGCAGCAAACTATCGCGACAGCTGCAAAAGCGGCCAGTCGTACATCCGGTATCACTGATGATGTTGCTACTTCGGCTCAGAAAGCTTCTCAGGTAGCTGAAGAGGCTGCTGATGCTGCTCAAGAATTAGCACAGAAGGCAGGATTATTAAGTCGCTTTACTGCTGCTGCCGGAAGGATTTCCGGTTCAACGCCATTTATTGTTGTTACCAGCCTTGCTGAAGGTACGAAAACATTGCCAACAACGATATCTGAATCTGTCAAGTCCAATCATGATATCAATGAGCAGCGTGCTAAATCTGTAGAAAATCTTCAGGCGTCGAATTTAGATACCTACAAACAGGATGTTCGCAGAGCGCAGGATGATATCTCTAGCCGTCTACGTGATATGACAACGACAGCCCGTGATCTTACTGACCTTATTAATCGCATGGGGCAAGCGGCTCGCTTAGCTGGGTAATTGATCATGGTCGATACGTTTAATGATGAAGTGTTTAATTACTATCTTGAACAAAAAGGGTACACAATACAGAAGGAGTTTCTTTGTGGCAGTGCCTTTTTTATCGGATGGCGGATTGAGACACCTTTTTTTTCATTAGCGTACAGACTGGATGAACAAGAACTGATTTTGTGCTCTTTTGAAGCACGTAACCAAACAGGGCTTAACGGCCCTGTTTTATCACTGACTCGTTTGCTCGAAGAGTTGTATCACCACTTTTCGGGTATTAAGAAAATCAGTGCGATGAAATCTAAGATTGGTTCAGATTCAGAACGTCAAAAGCGCGAAGAGTTGTTTAATTACTTCATCAGAAAGGGTGCCGTGCAGCAAGAAACAGAAGACGGAATTTGGTTCGTAATGAACGTAAATAGTTAAAAAAAATTATTTTATTAACTTCTGAGGGAAATTTAATGAATTTATCTGAAATTACTCAACAAATGGGTGAAGTAGGTAAAACGCTGAGCGATTCTGTGCCAGAGTTACTTAATAGCACCGATTTGGTTAATGACCCTGAAAAAATGTTAGAGTTGCAGTTTGCGGTTCAGCAATATTCTGCTTATGTTAACGTAGAAAGTGGAATGTTGAAAACGATAAAAGATCTGGTCTCAACCATTTCTAACCGTAGTTTTTAATTTTTATGGTTAATGATATTTCTGCTAATAAGATACTGGTGTGGGCGGCTGTAGCTGCGGCAAACCATAAGCTTCCCAAATATGCGGAAGCTATCCTGAATGTATTCCCACAAATTATACCTGATAAAAAAGATATCGCACATTTAGAATTTATTATCTTATTTGGATTAAATAGAAAAAATGATGCGATAAAGGCTTTGGAGGGCTGTATGGATGATGAGTCGAGTCAGTTATTGTACAGTTTGTTCCATGAGAATGTTAGTGGTTGGGTACGAGGATTTTAATTTATTTTGATTTAAAAATCATTTTATTATTCGTTTTGATATATATGAGAGTTAGCCAAGATTAGATATAAAGAGGCATAAATTATGCTTAATGGAATTAGTAACGCTGCTTCTACACTAGGGCGGCAGCTTGTAGGTATCGCAAGTCGAGTGAGCTCTGCGGGGGGAACTGGATTTTCTGTAGCCCCTCAGGCTGTTCGTCTTACTCCGGTGAGAGTTCATTCCCCCTTTTCTCCAGGTTCGTCGAATGTTAATGCGAGGACGATTTTTAATGTGAGCAGCCAGGTGACTTCATTTACTCCCTCTCGTCCGGCACCGCCGCCACCGACAAGTGGACAGGCATCCGGGGCATCCCGACCTTTACCGCCCATTGCACAGGCATTAAAAGATCATTTAGCTGCCTATGAACTATCGAAAGCGTCTGAGACTGTAAACTTTAAGCCAACCCGTCCGGCACCGCCGCCACCGACAAGTGGACAGGCATCCGGGGCATCCCGACCTTTACCGCCCATTGCACAGGCATTAAAAGATCATTTAGCTGCCTATGAACTATCGAAAGCGTCTGAGACTGTAAGCTTTAAGCCAACCCGTCAGGCACCACCGCCACCGACAAGTGGACAGGCATCCGGGCCTGGTGGACTACCGCCCCTTGCACAGGCACTAAAAGATCATTTAGCTGCCTATGAGCAATCGAAGAAAGGGTAACCAACTAATTTAAAACGATTAATCGGTATTGATTATTTGTTTTCCAACTAATAAAAACCGATATCAAATTGCGTGGTAATAAATGTGATTAGTAATATCGGTTTTTATTGGAGGGGTAATAAATAATGTATTATTATACGGTGAAAGTGGAGAAAGAGACGTTTTGTTAAAAGCGCACAGAGCTCAAAAGTCTGTTCGCTATTGATTGTGATAATCTGAAAGGCAGTAAACTCAGGTATACTGGCAATAGCGGACACCACCATTTGTTCTTTTTTTACGCAGTTATCTGGTTATATTTTTCCTGAAGGCTACCAGGGAGATATTCCCCAGACGGGAGTGGCGGCGCTGATGGTTGTAGAAAATCTCAATGTATTTCCGTATTACTTAGATGGCTTCATCCCGGTTATTAAAACGATAGTTTCATTCTTCAGCGTTTACTATAAGTTTTTCATTGAGGTGTTGTCGTAACGGTTACCTTTACGCGGCATGGATGTTTTCAGACCAAACCGCTCCTGTATAGCCCGGTAATCGTGTGTGCAGTACTGCGAACCACGATTGGAGTGGTGGATTAGCCCGACTGGTGGGCGTTGCATTTCCCGGCGTTACCATACGTTTTTGCTGCCCACGTAGTTTCCTGTCCGCACCGATTTTGAGATTTTTCCTGATATCCTCAATGCCCCCTTGTATAACAAAGATGCTGTTAAAAACCATTGTTATGTATTACCTTTTTCCTATTATGGGAGGCTAATATTTCAAGAGGAAATAATACCCCCTAAAGTATCCCCAAAAGCAACTTGATACAGGTTGAGTCGATTGATCTCTGGACACAAAGAAAGCCTGATATATAAGGGATTAGAAGGGGTTTTGTTAACGTCGGGAGAGTTCAGGAGAGGCATTTTGGCGGAAGATCACAGGAGTCGAACCTGCCCGGGACCGCTGGCGGCCCCAACTGGATTTGAAGTCCAGCCGCCTCACCGGAGACGACGATCTTCCGCGCCTCGATTGCTACATGGAGGCGGGGCGCATTATAGCTACTTCCTTGAGTTTCTACATCCCCCAGATCAGTTTTTTCCGCCTAATACACGCAGCGTATTATCACGAAAACATTATAGTTCATATAAAACTCATATTTTACAATGATATATGAGCGAAATTAACGCTACCACGATCACATAAAACAAGAATCATAAATTAATAACCAGATATCGGAATATTCGCTCTCGCAGGGATGGTTTACAAAATGCGTTATCGGTCTCAGCACCCCTATAGCATCAAGGAAAAGCAGATGAAGAGTGAAGTGTTGTCCGTTAAAGAGAAAATTGGTTATGGCATGGGAGACGCCGCCAGCCACATTATTTTCGATAACGTAATGTTATATATGATGTTCTTTTATACCGATATTTTTGGCATTCCTGCCGGATTTGTCGGAACCATGTTTTTGGTCGCTCGTGCACTGGATGCGATTTCCGATCCTTGCATGGGGTTGTTGGCCGATCGAACGCGCTCTCGCTGGGGTAAATTTCGGCCGTGGGTGCTGTTTGGCGCACTGCCATTCGGGATCGTCTGTGTACTGGCCTATAGCACGCCAGATCTCAGTATGAACGGAAAAATGATTTATGCAGCAATTACTTATACCCTACTTACCTTACTTTATACCATCGTCAATATCCCTTACTGCGCATTGGGTGGTGTAATCACCAATGACCCGACTCAGCGTATCTCGCTGCAATCCTGGCGTTTTGTGCTGGCGACCGCGGGAGGCATGCTCTCTACTGTTCTGATGATGCCACTGGTTAATTTAATTGGTGGTGATAATAAACCACTCGGTTTCCAGGGCGGTATCGCGGTCCTTTCCGTGGTGGCATTTATGATGCTGGCATTCTGTTTCTTCACCACTAAAGAACGCGTTGAAGCACCACCTACAACGACGTCTATGCGGGATGATTTACGTGATATCTGGCAAAACGACCAGTGGCGTATTGTCGGTTTCCTGACAATTTTCAATATCCTGGCGGTGTGCGTACGCGGTGGGGCGATGATGTATTACGTCACATGGATTTTGGGTACGCCGGAAGTGTTTGTTGCTTTTCTCACCACTTATTGCGTGGGTAACCTGATTGGTTCCGCACTGGCGAAACCGCTGACCGACTGGAAATGTAAAGTCACTATCTTCTGGTGGACGAACGCCCTGCTGGCAGTGATTAGCCTCGCGATGTTCTTTGTTCCTATGCAGGCCAGCATCACCATGTTTGTCTTCATCTTCGTGATTGGTGTGTTGCATCAACTGGTGACACCTATCCAGTGGGTAATGATGTCCGATACCGTCGACTACGGCGAGTGGTGTAATGGTAAACGCCTGACCGGGATCAGTTTTGCTGGCACGCTGTTTGTGCTCAAACTGGGGTTGGCCTTCGGTGGTGCCCTTATCGGCTGGATGCTGGCTTATGGCGGATATGATGCGGCAGAAAAAGCGCAGAACAGCGCCACAATTAGCATCATTATCGCGCTATTCACGATTGTTCCGGCGATCTGTTACTTGCTGAGCGCGATTATCGCTAAACGCTACTACTCGCTCACGACGCACAATCTGAAAACCGTTATGGAACAGCTGGCGCAGGGCAAACGCCGTTGCCAGCAACAATTCACCTCTCAAGAAGTGCAGAACTAAGGAACGGCAATGAAAATTAGCGACGGAAACTGGTTGATTCAACCTGGCCTCAATTTGATTCACCCGCTTCAGGTGTTCGAGGTTGAACAGCAGGGTAATGAAATGGTGGTCTATGCTGCCCCTCGTGATGTGCGTGAACGTACCTGGCAGCTTGATACTCCTTTATTTACGCTGCGCTTTTTCTCCCCACAGGAAGGTATTGTCGGTGTACGGATTGAGCATTTTCAGGGGGCGCTGAATAACGGTCCTCATTACCCGCTCAATATTTTGCAGGACGTGAAGGTCACTATCGAAAACACAGAACGTTACGCTGAGTTTAAAAGTGGCAACTTAAGTGCGCGTGTCAGCAAAGGTGAGTTCTGGTCACTGGATTTTCTGCGCAACGGCGAACGTATTACCGGTAGTCAGGTGAAAAATAATGGCTACGTGCAGGACACGAATAATCAACGAAATTATATGTTTGAGCGGCTGGATCTTGGCGTTGGCGAAACAGTTTACGGTCTGGGAGAGCGCTTTACTGCCCTGGTGCGCAATGGTCAGACGGTAGAGACCTGGAACCGGGACGGCGGCACAAGTACTGAACAGGCGTATAAAAATATCCCGTTTTATGTGACTAACCGTGGTTATGGGGTACTGGTCAATCATCCCCAATGCGTCTCTTTTGAAGTGGGATCGGAGAAAGTCTCCAAAGTACAGTTCAGCGTTGAGAGTGAATATCTCGAATACTTTGTTATCGACGGCCCGACGCCGAAAGCGGTACTTGATCGTTATACCCGTTTTACTGGCCGTCCGGCGCTGCCGCCCGCGTGGTCCTTCGGTCTGTGGCTAACCACTTCATTTACCACCAACTACGACGAAGCGACGGTAAACAGCTTTATCGATGGTATGGCGGAACGCAATCTGCCGCTGCATGTTTTCCACTTTGACTGTTTCTGGATGAAAGCCTTCCAGTGGTGCGATTTTGAGTGGGACCCGCTGACTTTTCCGGACCCGGAAGGGATGATCCGCCGTCTGAAAGCGAAAGGGCTGAAAATCTGCGTCTGGATTAACCCCTATATTGGGCAAAAATCCCCCGTCTTTAAAGAGTTACAAGAGAAAGGTTATTTACTCAAACGCCCGGACGGTTCGCTGTGGCAGTGGGATAAATGGCAGCCAGGTCTGGCGATTTATGACTTTACCAATCCGGATGCCTGCAAATGGTACGCCGACAAACTGAAAGGTCTGGTCGCGATGGGCGTTGATTGCTTTAAGACCGACTTTGGCGAACGTATTCCAACCGATGTTCAGTGGTTTGATGGTTCCGATCCGCAGAAAATGCATAACCATTATGCGTACATCTACAACGAACTGGTGTGGAACGTGCTCAAGGACACCGTTGGTGAGGAAGAAGCCGTCTTGTTTGCCCGCTCGGCCTCCGTTGGTGCGCAGAAATTTCCGGTACACTGGGGTGGCGACTGTTACGCTAACTACGAATCAATGGCGGAAAGCTTGCGCGGTGGTTTGTCTATTGGCCTTTCAGGTTTTGGCTTCTGGAGCCACGATATCGGCGGCTTTGAAAATACCGCTCCGGCGCACGTTTACAAACGCTGGTGCGCGTTTGGTTTGCTTTCCAGCCATAGCCGTTTACATGGCAGCAAATCTTATCGTGTGCCGTGGGCCTACGATGATGAGTCCTGTGATGTGGTGCGCTTCTTCACGCAACTGAAATGCCGCATGATGCCGTATCTGTATCGTGAAGCTGCACGTGCAAACGCCCGGGGTACGCCGATGATGCGGGCCATGATGATGGAGTTCCCGGACGATCCGGCTTGTGATTACCTTGACCGTCAATATATGTTAGGCGACAACGTGATGGTTGCGCCTGTGTTCACTGAAGCGGGCGATGTGCAGTTCTACCTGCCGGAAGGTCGCTGGACACACCTGTGGCACAACGATGAACTCGACGGTAGTCGCTGGCATAAACAGCAGCACAGCTTCCTGAGTCTGCCCGTTTATGTGCGTGATAGCACCCTACTGGCGCTGGGCAACAACGATCAACGTCCCGATTACGCGTGGCACGAAGGTACGGCATTCCACCTCTTTAATCTGCAAGACGGGCATGAGGCTGTCTGTGAAGTGCCCACTGCTGACGGTTCGGTGATCTTTACTTTAAAAGCAGCACGTACTGGCAACACGATTACTGTGACTGGTACGGGCGAGGCGAAGAACTGGACACTGTGCTTGCGCAATGTTGTGAAAGTAAATGGTCTGCAAGGCGGTTCGCAGGCTGAAAGTGAGCAGGGACTGGTGGTGACTCCTCAAGGGAATGCGCTGACAATTACGTTGTAATCTATTGAAGAATGCCGGATACGAATGGTTTTGTGTCGTATCCGGTAAATAATCTCACATCTGGTAATAAATATTTCTTCCATCGTATTTGCGAGCATGATCACGATTATTCATCACGAAAATGTGATCTGTGCTGAAAAATATCCCTTAACCGCCTTGCTTTGTTTTATCACTGTCCGGATTACGGACAGATTTTAGTATTGTTGTGAAATTATTCTGCTTTATATTTACCCTCAGAGATGGCAACTGAAGCTCTTCCATATGGGGCTTCTTAATCTGTGATAAGGGTAAAAAATGCAAATGATTACCTCGCGACAAAACAGATTATTACGATTCCTTTTACCTCGAAGGGAATATACGACTATTGTTACGATTGCCGGCTATTTAAATGTTTCGGAAAAAACCATTCAACGTGATTTACGTTTACTTGAGCAATGGCTGGGACAATGGAGAATAAATGTTGAGAAGCGTGCTGGCGCGGGTGTGATGTTAAGCGCGGAGAATATTGCTGATTTGCTGCATCTTGATCATTTGTTGGTGGCAGAATGTGAAGAGATTGATGGTGTAATGAATAATGCCAGGCGCGTTAAAATAGCGTCGCAGTTATTAAGTGAAACACCGAATGAAACGTCGATCAGTAAATTGTCAGAACGCTACTTTATCAGCGGAGCCTCTATTGTTAATGACCTGAGAGTAATTGAGTCCTGGCTTGCGCCGTTGGGGTTATCGTTGATCCGCAGTCCAAGTGGTACGCATATTGAAGGTAGTGAAGGGCAAGTCCGACAGGCAATGGCATTACTGATTAACGGCATTATTAACCATAATGAGCCGCAAGGTGTCGTGTATTCACGTCTGGATCCCGGAAGCTATAAAGCATTAGTCCATTATTTTGGAGAAGAAGAGGTGTTATTTGTCCAGTCATTGTTACTGGATATGGAAAATGAATTAAGTTGGTCTTTGGGAGAACCTTATTACGTTAACATTTTTACTCATATCCTTATTATGATGTATCGCAACACGCACGGGAATGCGTTATCAAGAGAAGAAGATCAAACCAGGCAATATGATGAAAATATCTTTAATGTTGCCAGTCAGATGATTCATAAGATAGAACAACGAATTGCACATACATTGCCCGATGATGAAGTCTGGTTTATTTATCAATATATCATTTCATCAGGTGTGGCGATTGATGGACAAAAAGATGTTAGCATTATTTCACATATGCAGGCCAGCAATGAAGCGCGTCTGATTACCTGGCGTTTAATTACGGTATTCAGTGACATCGTGGACTGCGATTTTAGTGAAGACAGCGCATTATATGATGGCTTATTGGTGCATATTAAACCGCTGATTAACCGACTAAATTATCGTATTCATATCCGTAATCCATTGTTGGAAGATATTAAAGCAGAACTAGCGGATGTCTGGCGGTTGACGCAATATGTGGTGAATCAGGTATTTAAAACCTGGGGTGAGAATGCAGTGAGCGAGGATGAAGTAGGTTACCTGACCGTTCATTTTCAGGCTGCGATGGAGCGGCAAATTGCCCGTAAACGTGTATTACTGGTCTGTTCAACCGGAATCGGAACTTCGCATCTACTGAAAAGCCGTATTCTGCGAGCATTTCCTGAATGGACGATTGTTGATGTTATTTCAGCAGCGAATTTATCACTGGTTTTGCCTGACAATATCGAACTGATTATTTCGACCATTAATTTGCCTACAGTCACTATGCCGGTCGCTTATGTTACCGCTTTTTTTAATGATGCCGATATTAAGCGGGTCACTGAAATGGTGATTACGGAAAAATTACATCATGCGACGTCTCGGGTCGTTGAAATTTAATGTCAGAATTTTATGAGGTATGACGAATGGACATAACAAAAATCCTGAATACGAATCGCGTTATTTTAGATATGCAAGCGACGAATAAAGCGGAGGCGATTGAAGAATTAACTAATCTTCTCAAAAAAGATGGTGCGATCGATTGTCGGGAAACCTTTATTAAAGATGTCTGGCAGCGCGAAGCGGAAGGCTCGACTGGTTTTGAAAATCATATTGCGATCCCGCATGGTAAATCTTCAGCTGTGATTAATACTACGCTGGCAATTGGCCGTACCCGCCAGGATATTCCCTGGGAAACGCTGGATGGCAGTAGCGTGCGCTGTATTATTTTATTTGCGGTACGTCTTGAAGATCAAAATACCACCCATATCCGTTTACTTTCCCAGGTCGCGGGCGCGCTGGCGGATGATGACATCATAGAACAATTGTTAGTTGAGACGAGTCCGCAAAAAATCATTGATCTCTTTAGTCAGTATGCACAATCCGATGTCTGCTAAATAACAGGGAGTATGTCATGAATATTGTCTGTGTTGCCGCCTGTACGGCGGGTATTGCTCATACCTATATTGCTCGTGAAAAGTTAATCAAAGGAGCAAAAGCTCTGGGCCATACCATTAAAGTTGAAACCCAGGGAACCATTGGTACAGAAAATGAATTACAGGCGGCAGATATCTCTGCTGCTGACGTCGTGATTCTTGCTGTAGATGTGAAAATAAAAGGAGAAGAACGCTTCACCAATAAACGTATTGTGCGAGTAAAGACAGAGATCGTCATTAAATCGCCCGTTCAATTTCTTGAAAAGGTCGAAAAATCACTGGGAAACAAATGATCCTTATACTGGAGGGATCTTAATATGAAAGACAATAAAATTCCGGTTTCACAGGAAATTAAAAAACATTTATTAACCGGCATCTCGTGGATGATACCCCTTATTGTGGCCGCCGGGATATGTATTGCGTTGGGGCAAGTTCTTGGCGGTACAGATGTTAGTGAAAAAACAGGAACAATCCCGTGGATGCTTAATCAGATTGGCGGCTGGGGAATGGGGCTGATTGTGCCGCTGATTAGCGCGGCAATTGCCTATTCTATTGCCGATCGTCCCGGATTTGCCCCGGGCCTGATTGTCGGCTTTCTCTGTGGGCAAATCCATACCGGATTTATTGGCGGTATGTTGGGTGGTTTCCTGGTGGGCTACACCATTTTGCTACTTAAACGCTATATCCGCCTGCCGCAGTCGATGCAAGGACTCATGCCAATCATGGTGTTGCCGGTATTAAGCACCATTATCGGTGGGCTGTTAATGATGACGCTGATTGGTAAACCCATCGCCTGGTTACAAGAAGCACTGATTCATTTGCTCGAGTCGATGCAGGGCGGATCGCGCTTCCTGATGGGGGCCATACTTGGCGCGATGGCAACCTTCGATTTCGGTGGTCCGGTCAACAAAACCATGTCGCTGTTTTCCGATGGCTTGCTGGTCAGTGGCGTCTACGGACCAGAAGCCGTGAAATTTGTCGGCTCAATCATCCCTCCGTTTGGCATCACACTTTCGTTCTTACTGACACGCCATAAATACACCCGTGCGGAGCGCGAGGCGCTGAAAGCCGCGTTTCCGATGGGGATCTGCATGATCACTGAAGGAGTCATTCCGATCGCCGCGCGTGACCTGCTGCGAGTAGTGGGATCTTGTGTGGTGGCATCGGCGGTCGCGGGCGGCTTAATCATGGTGTGGGGCGTGGAGAGTCCGGTTCCGCATGGCGGCATGTTTGTTGTGCCTCTGTTCACCCATCCTCTGCTGTTTTGCCTGGCGCTGGGTATAGGCACGGTGATTTGTGGCGTGATGCTTTCACTCTGGAAGAAACCGGTAACGGAACGCGACGAAGAGTTTGACGAACTGAGCGATCAAAAGCTGAAAGATGAAGAGATCACTTTCACCCTCGAATAACCGGAGGCCCTATGTTTGCCGATATGAAAAGTATGGTGATGAAAGCCTGGCATGAACATTACGCCTTGCTGGCGATCAACTGTATGAATCTGGAAAGTGCTCACGCAGCTATCCGCGTGGCGGAGAAGAATCGCGCTCCGATCATTCTCAATCTCTATCAGGGGCATCTGGCGCATTTTCCTGCACCCGTCGCGGCGGCAGTGGTTAAAACGCTCGCGGAATCTGCCTCAGTACCGGTCGCTCTGGCGCTTGATCATGGCAAAAATCCGGACTGTATTCGTCAGGCGTTTCGTGCTGGTTTCAGCGGATTAATGATTGATGCTTCTGCTTTTCCCCTGGAGGAAAACGTGCGCCAGACCAGGGCGGTGGTGGAACTCGCCGCCAGCGCGCAGCTCTGCGTGGAAGGCGAACTGGGCCATCTGGCAGATGCGCCGCGTTACGACCAGGCCGCCAATGCAGACCTGATGACGCAACCCACTGATGTGGAACCGTTTATCGCGCAGACAGGCATTGATCTACTGGCCGTCTCGGTAGGCACGGCGCACGGCATGTACGCGCCTGGTGTTGTACCTGCTATTGATTTTCAGCGTCTGGCGGAGATTTTCCACTGCTCGAGCGTGCCTCTGGCATTACATGGCGGTAGCGGTACGCCGTTCGATCAGCTCCAGCTCTGTACGACGCTGGGGGTAGCAAAAATCAACGTGGGGGCGGCCATTTTTGAACGGGGGAAATCCGCGCTCCTGCATACCCTCTGTCACGATATATCCATTGAACTAGTGGACGCGCTGAAAGCTATGGAACTGGCCTTCGAAGAAGCGATTACACCGTATTTACAGGCGAGCGGCTCTATCGGCAAAGCCTGATTCATTTTCTGTCATGGCCTTTATGCCAGTGCAATAACGCACCGGCAGGGCGGACTACACGCTGAAACTGGAGATTTAACATGTTAGTTTCGATGAAAGAATTACTGCAACCTACCCGCCAGCACGGCTTTGCCATTGGCGCATTTAATGTGGCGGATAACTGTTTCCTTCGCGCAGTCGTGGATGAAGCAGAAGCGACAAATACTCCGGCGATTATTGCCATCCATCCCAGCGAACATGATTTTGTGGGCGATGCCTTTTTCGCTCACGTTCGCGAAATTACCCAGCGTAGTCCGGTCCCGTTTGTACTGCACCTCGATCATGGTGCCTCTGTAGAGCATGTTTTGCGTGCGATTCGCTGCGGATTTACCTCAGTAATGATCGACGGTTCGCTGCTGCCGTATGAAGAAAACGTGGCGCTGACCGCAGAAGTGGTTCGCCTCGCTCACGCGGTTGGCGTGTCGGTTG
>ERZ772818.237-NODE-237-length-59754-cov-15.527496_pt1 | contig 59754 bp, 54 predicted proteins | sample MGYA00580837_ERZ772818 | MGnify/ENA primary metagenome ERZ772818 (study PRJEB29015, sample SAMEA2737671) | human gut metagenome | biome: human gut; feature: human-associated habitat; material: faeces | place: China | collected 2012 ...
AGTACTCGGCTACGAACCGAGCGGTCGGAGGTTCGAATCCTCCCGGATGCACCATATTCTCCGTAACCTTCAGCAATGAAGGTATCGAAGAGGTAGCGGTATTAACCGCAGGCACTAGGGAGGATAACGTTGCGCCAGCAGCGGCCCGAAGGGCGAACGCCAGTGAGTCATCCTCCCGGATGCACCATATTCTCCAAAAAATTTCCTTCAAAAATATCTCATTTCTAAATAACTACTTTATCCATTTCCTGAATTTTCTTCTCCTTCGCCATCAGCGACAAAATCAAGCAATTACGCTAAAGTAGCGTCATATTTTTCGACTTGCGAGAAGACCATGTACGAGCGTTATGCAGGTTTAATTTTTGATATGGATGGCACCATCCTGGATACCGAGCCTACGCACCGTAAAGCGTGGCGCGAAGTATTAGGGCACTACGGTCTTCAGTACGATGTTCAGGCGATGATTGCGCTTAATGGCTCGCCCACCTGGCGTATTGCTCAGGCGATTATTGAGCTGAATCAGGCCGATCTCGACCCGCATGCGTTAGCGCGTGAAAAAACAGAAGCAGTAAGAAGTATGCTGCTGGATAGTGTCGAGCCGCTTCCTCTTGTTGAAGTGGTGAAAAGCTGGCATGGTCGTCGCCCAATGGCTGTAGGAACGGGGAGTGAAAGCGCCATCGCTGAGGCATTGCTGGCACACCTGGGATTACGCCGTTATTTTGACGCCGTCGTCGCTGCCGATCACGTCAAACACCATAAACCCGCGCCAGACACATTTTTGTTGTGCGCGCAGCGTATGGGCGTGCAACCGACGCAGTGTGTGGTCTTTGAAGATGCCGATTTCGGTATTCAGGCGGCCCGTGCAGCAGGCATGGACGCCGTGGATGTTCGCTTGCTGTGAGTGAAGCGTTATCGCTTTTCTCGTTGTTTGCCAGTAGTTTTCTCAGCGCTACACTATTACCCGGCAACTCCGAAGTCGTGCTGGTGGCAATGTTGCTTTCCGGAGTGAGTCATCCCTGGGTTTTAGTTTTAACAGCAACAATGGGTAATAGCCTTGGAGGGTTAACTAACGTTATCCTTGGGCGTTTCTTTCCATTGCGTAAAACATCGCGCTGGCAAGAGAAAGCTACCGGCTGGCTGAAACGCTATGGTGCAGTCACGCTATTATTAAGCTGGATGCCCGTGGTTGGCGATTTACTGTGTCTGTTAGCGGGATGGATGCGCATCTCGTGGGGACCGGTAATCTTTTTTTTGTGCCTTGGTAAAGCGTTACGCTATGTTGCAGTTGCAGCAGCTACCGTTCAGGGCATGATGTGGTGGCACTAATTGTAGGCCTGCACATATGGTCACCATTACAGTTATGCTAATTAAAACGATTTTGACAGGCGGGAGGTCAATTTGATCCCGGACGTATCACAGGCGCTGGCCTGGCTGGAAAAACATCCTCAGGCGTTAAAGGGGATACAGCGTGGGCTGGAGCGCGAAACTTTGCGTGTTAATGCTGATGGCACACTGGCAACAACAGGTCATCCTGAAGCATTAGGTTCTGCACTGACCCATAAATGGATTACTACCGATTTTGCGGAAGCATTGCTGGAATTCATTACACCAGTGGATGGTGATATTGAACATATGCTGACCTTTATGCGCGATCTGCATCGCTATACGGCGCGCAATATGGGCGATGAGCGGATGTGGCCGTTAAGTATGCCATGCTATATCGCAGAAGGTCAGGACATCGAACTGGCACAGTACGGCACTTCTAACACCGGTCGCTTTAAAACGCTGTACCGTGAAGGGCTGAAAAATCGCTACGGCGCGCTGATGCAAACCATTTCCGGCGTGCACTATAATTTCTCTTTGCCAATGGCATTCTGGCAAGCGAAGTGCGGTGATATCTCGGGCGCTGATGCCAAAGAGAAAATTTCTGCGGGCTATTTCCGCGTTATCCGCAATTACTATCGTTTCGGTTGGGTCATTCCTTATCTGTTTGGTGCGTCTCCAGCGATTTGTTCTTCTTTCTTGCAAGGAAAACCAACGTCGCTGCCGTTTGAGAAAACCGAGTGCGGTATGTATTACCTGCCGTATGCGACCTCTCTTCGTTTGAGCGATCTTGGCTATACCAATAAATCGCAAAGCAATCTTGGTATCACCTTCAATGATCTCTACGAGTACGTGGCGGGCCTTAAACAGGCAATCAAAACGCCATCGGAAGAGTACGCGAAGATTGGTATTGAGAAAGACGGTAAGCGGCTGCAAATCAACAGCAATGTGCTGCAGATTGAAAACGAACTGTACGCGCCGATTCGTCCAAAACGCGTTACCCGCAGCGGCGAGTCGCCTTCTGATGCGCTGTTACGTGGCGGCATTGAATATATTGAAGTCCGCTCGCTGGATATCAACCCATTCTCGCCGATTGGTGTAGATGAACAGCAGGTGCGATTCCTCGACCTGTTTATGGTCTGGTGTGCGCTGGCTGATGCACCGGAAATGAGCAGTAAAGAACTTGCCTGTACACGCGTTAACTGGAACCGGGTGATCCTCGAAGGTCGCAAACCGGGCCTGACGCTGGGTATCGGCTGCGAAACCGCGCAGTTCCCGTTACCGCAGGTGGGTAAAGATCTGTTCCGCGATCTGAAACGCGTTGCGCAAACGCTGGATAGCATTAACGGCGGCGAAGCGTATCAGAAAGTGTGTGATGAACTGGTCGCCTGCTTCGATAATCCCGATCTGACTTTCTCTGCCCGTATCTTAAGGTCTATGATTGATACTGGTATTGGCGGAACAGGCAAAGCGTTTGCTGAAGCGTACCGTAATCTGCTGCGTGAAGAGCCGCTGGAAATTCTGCGCGAAGAGGATTTTGTCGCCGAGCGCGAGGCGTCTGAACGCCGTCAGCAGGAAATGGAAGCCGCTGATACCGAACCGTTTGCGGTGTGGCTGGAAAAACACGCCTGACAGAAAAGAAAAAGGCCACTCGTGAGTGGCCAAAATTTCATCTCTGAATTCAGGGATGATGATAACAAATGCGCGTCTTTCATATACTCAGACTCGCCTGGGAAGAAAGAGTTCAGAAAATTTTTAAAAAAATTACCGGAGGTGGCTAAATGCCGTTGTTAGATAGCTTCACAGTCGATCATACCCGGATGGAAGCGCCTGCAGTTCGGGTGGCGAAAACAATGAACACCCCGCATGGCGACGCAATCACCGTGTTCGATCTGCGCTTCTGCGTGCCGAACAAAGAAGTGATGCCAGAAAGAGGGATCCATACCCTGGAGCACCTGTTTGCTGGTTTTATGCGTAACCATCTTAACGGTAATGGCGTAGAGATTATCGATATCTCGCCAATGGGCTGCCGCACCGGTTTTTATATGAGTCTGATTGGTACGCCAGATGAGCAGCGTGTCGCTGATGCCTGGAAAGCGGCAATGGAAGACGTGCTGAAAGTGCAGGATCAGAATCAGATTCCGGAACTGAACGTCTACCAGTGTGGCACTTACCAGATGCACTCGTTGCAGGAAGCGCAGGATATTGCGCGTAACATTCTGGAACGTGACGTGCGCATCAACAGCAACGAAGAACTGGCGCTGCCGAAAGAGAAGTTGCAGGAACTGCACATTTAGTCAGTGGAACAAAAGAAGCCGGGCAGGTGACACCACCGCCCGGTTTTTTTACCTTTCAATCACCCGATACTCCACGCTATGTGCTTCATCAAGTTGAGGAACTTCCAGCCTTGAGGCCATCCGCATCATGACCGCTTCAGGAACTGCATACTCGCGTCTGGCATTTTGCTGCTTCCATTGCGCCCATGGCACTTCCAGATAAACGATTTTTACTCGTGCGCCGTAAGCCGTAAACAGGCTGATGAGCTGGCTACGCAGCTGGCGGGTAATGTTCGTTGCATTCCAGATGAACGGCTTTTTCTGGCGTAAAAAAACGCGCGCCTCTTCTTTTGCCTGTTGCACAATACGCCCGGTAGCGGTTTTGTCGTCCGGACTGGCATTGATTCGCCGCCGCATATCATCAAGGCTGATAACGTCCATTCCCTGGCACTGTTCATTGATATAGCGATCTTTGCCCATACCCGGTAAGCCACACAGCAAAATGACCTCAAAAGGTTCAGCCTCCCAGGGAACAAAATCAGGAGAACTTTGCTCATGGGTCAGGTAATGCCAGCGTGCGGAATCAGAAACGAACGGGCGCATTTTTCCCCAGCATTGTTGCTCATGGCAAAACAGCTCGAACAGATCGATGCGTTCCAGCATTGATTGCTGATCCGGGCTTTGGCGACCAAGCAGATCGGCACGAGCAAGCAAAGCGAGCAGACGCGTGTCGATGCGCATTGCAGCCGTGAGCAACAAACGCTCCGGTTCCGGACGTTCCAGTAACCATAGCGGTAACCCATGCAGACGCACCAGTGCAACAATTTGCTCGCGCAGCACGAACGGCGTTGGGATATCGCGCCATAAAATTTGTCGGGCCGTCAGTTCGCCCCGACGAGCATGACCAGGAGACTGAATACGTCCGTTTTCCTGCACGGTAGTGCTGCGCTTTTCAACATCATGCAATAACACCGCCGCCCATAAAACTTCCTGCTGTTGAGCGGGGAGTTGCTGGAATTCTGGCAGAGTAATGAGGGCGTTAAGCACCATTTCGGTATGTACGCCGACGTCGCCTTCACCATGATGCTCAGGGTCTTGTGGCGTGTGATGCATCTCCTCAACCCAGCTAAAACGCTGACGTAGCGCCGACCAGCGTTTATCGTCGGTAAGTTGCCAAATCATGACTGTTCTCCATAAACGAACTCATGGGCCATCCGCGCCCGTTGCCAGTGGCGTTTCCAGTGCACAGTGGTTTTGACATGATTTTTGCGCACATACTTGAAGACGTTATGCGAAAAGTCAGCGACAGAAAACGCATCATGATTTCGGCTGACAATGCCTTCCAGCGTACAGGGTTGACAGGTTTGCGTATCCCAGGGATCGAATGTGCCGCGCGCATTGGTCAGCGCCAGAAAATCACGTTGCCAGCTTTTTTCATCATTCCCCGGCTGCGGGCCGGAGATTTCGGGAACGCAGGGGAAATCAAACAGAGCGGCGTAAAACTGCACCTCTTCCCAGCTCAGCCACATATCCTGGCAGCGAACGGCAAACAGGTAAAAGTCCTGTTCCAGCGCGCGGTATTCAATGGAATGAACGGCGTAGAGATTTTCACCAAACAACTCCAGGTCGCCGAGATCGTTTTTCAGCAGTTGCCAGCGTTGGCGAATTTTATAGGTCCATGCCGACTGCGTAGGCGTGGCATGGGAGCGGGCAAACACGCCGTAGCGGTTAAGGCAGTTATTTTCGCCATCGAGTTTTTCTGTGTGCACCAATTGCGTGATGGTCTGTAAATCCTGCCAGTAATCGGTGTTAATGCGGTCATCGCTGGTGGTGCCTGGAGAGAAGGGGTAATGCCAGGTTCTCCCGTATTTACGTTGGGTATTCATAATAATCCATTATTTTGTGTGTAATAAATGTACGCCCGCGAGGGTGCGAGTTTTGGGGTTAAAAGAAAAATGTGAGTATCACCCGCGAAAGCGAGGGCGAAGGAAAAAGAGAATTAACAACCTGAGCGAATGCTCAGAACCGGCTAATGGTGAATGGAAGAGTTTGGGGCGGCGAAAAGATACACCGAATGAGTGTATAAAACAACCGTTTGCAGAATGAGCAAATAAAAAGGGAGCCGCAGCTCCCTTTGGCAACCTTAGTGCGCACCACCTCCGCCGCCACCTGCGCCAAATGGCGGTTTAGCAAACCACACCAGCCCCAGCAGGACGAGGAATATCCCGGCTGACATCCAGAAGATCTCATTGGCGGAAATAATCAGCCCCTGATTGGTTATCTGCTGGGCAATCCAGCCTGATGCCTGCTGTTGCGTCATACCAAGCCCTTCCAGTTGACTGTACATCGCCTGAGCATTCGGGTTGAACGGATTTACCGACTCAGTCAACTGCGCATGGTGCATCGACTCGCGGTTGGTCCACATGGTGGTGGTGATGGATGTGCCGATAGACCCCGCCAGCGTTCGCGTAAAGTTAGAGAGGCTCGATGCCGCCGCCAGTCGTTCCGGTGGCAAACCAGACAGCGTAATGGTGGTCAGCGGCATAAAGAAGCAGGCCACCGCAAAACCCTGGATAAACTGCGGCCAGGCCGACGCGCCAAAATCCATACCTGGTTCAAAGGTATAGGCACGCCAGTAGAAGCAGACGGCATACATAATAAAGCTGAAGGTTACCAGTCGGCGCATATCCAGTTTATGCGCGAAGCGGCCGATAATCGGCGACAGGATCACCGGAATAATTCCTACCGGCGCAGAGGCTAGACCTGCCCACGTTGCCGTGTAACCGTAGACCTCCTGCAACAACTGCGGCAGCAGAACAATCGCGCCGAAGTAGAGCATATACGCGAGGCTGATACACAAGCAGCCGATGGTGAAGTTGCGCGACTTAAACAACGACAGATCGACTATCGGGTTATCGTCGGTCAGCTCCCAGACAATCAGGAAGCAGATAGCCACCACTGCCACCACGGTAAGGATGATAATTTCCTGTGATGAGAACCAGTCCAGCTCTTTACCGCGGTCGAGCATAATCTGCAGGCTGCCTATACCAATAACCACCAGTGCCAGCCCCACGGCATCAATCCGCCGCCGTTCGGTGCGGGTTTCGCGTCCGCGCAGGGTTTGCAGTGTCATCAACACCACCGCCACGCCAATTGGCACGTTGATGAAGAATATCCAGCCCCAGTGGTAATTATCGCTGATATAACCGCCGAGGATCGGGCCGCAAATTGGCGCGACAATCACCGTCATTGACCACAACGCCAGCGCGATCGAGCGTTTGGCTGGCGGGTAGTTATTCAGCAATAGACTTTGCGAAAGCGGAATTAACGGCCCGGCGACAATCCCCTGAATCACGCGGAAGAAGATCAGCATATTCAGGCTGCTGGAGACACCACACGCCCACGACGCAATAGCAAAGGCGATGGTGGACCAGAGGAACAGTTTCACTTCCCCGACGCGCTTTGCCAGCCAGCCGGTAAGCGGGATCGAGATGGCATTCGCCACCCCGAAAGAAGTGATTACCCACGTTCCCTGGCTGAGCGATGAGCCCAGATTCCCGGCGATAGTGGGGATCGCCACGTTAGCAATGGTGGAGTCCAGCACCTGCATGAATGTCGCCAGTGACAGCGCAATCGTCATAATGACCAGTTGCGCGCCTTCCAGCGGTTTTTGCTGTTGCATCACACGCACCTCTGGATTAGCCAGCGTTAGCTTTTACGATATCGTCGATCAGTTTATTGACAGGTGCCAGGCTGATTTCACGCGCGGTGCTTACCGCTACCGGTGTGGAACGTACTTTATTTGCCAGTACCTGACCGTCACGGTTAGTGGTATTGACGCTCACCAGCGTGGATAAACCGATACGCAGCGGGTATTGCTCCAGCTGTTTCTGGTCCAGTTCAATACGAACAGGCAGACGCTGAACGACTTTGATCCAGTTACCGGTGGCGTTTTGCGCCGGAAGCAGTGAGAACGCGCTACCTGTGCCCATATCCAGACCAACCACTTTACCGGTGTATTTCACATCATCGCCGTAAATATCGGTGGTGATGGTGACCGGTTGACCGATACGCATATTGGCAATCTGCGTCTCTTTAAAGTTGGCATCCACCCACATATTGGTGGCTGGAACGACCGCCATCAGCGGCGTCGTTGGGCTAATTTGCGCCCCAGGCTGTACCGCGCGGCGGGAGACATAACCGGTCATCGGACTGACAATACGGGTACGCTCCAGCGCCAGCCAGGCGTTACGTACTTCGGTGGCAGCCTGTTGTACGGCAGGCTGATCTTCCAGTTTAGTCCCCAGAATCATCGCCTGATTGGCATTGTATTGTTGAATAGCGACGTCCAGTTGCGCCTGGGCACTGGTGACGGCGTCGCGGGCGTGTTGCAACTCTTCGCGACCAATCAGGTTGGCATTGCCCAGCGGCACACGGCGGTTGTAGTCGCTTTGTGCTTTCGCGAGGGCGATTTTTTGCACCTCAATATTCGCCTGCAACTGTTTGCTGTTAATCATCAGCTGGTGGGTTTGGCGAACGCTGGAAGCCAGTGCAGTTTTGGCTTTTTCAAACGCCTGGCGAGCATCTGTCGGGTCGAGAGTGACCAGCACATCGCCTTCTTTTACAAAATCGGTGTTATCGGCCCAGACTTTCGTCACGCTGCCAGACACCTGAGACATAATTTGAATCTGATTCCCTGCCACGTATGCGTCATCAGTTTCTTCGAAATGACGCAGTACCAAAAACCAATAAATCCCTATCGCTACGGCAATAATTATAAAGAGCAAGGTGAGAAGGAGGAGCAGACGCTTACGTTTGCCGCTCTTCTTTACCGATTGCTGCGGGGTTTGAGTCTCCGCATTTGCGCTCATATTGTTCTCCACGATCTTCTTAACTCATCGGCTGAGCCGACCTGCTTGCCAAAAAGGCCAGCATGTTGCGATGCTGGCCAGTCATTTTTTCTTTTATAAATCTGGATTTTTGAGCGAGATGACGCGTTAGCTCATCGCTTCGAGAACCACACCGTCTTGTTCCATCTGGTCGAGACGGGAGAGCAATTTGCGGGTGATTTGCTCGAGCTGATCTTTTTCTGTTGTGCTGAGCGCGGACCAGAGTTGATGCAGGCAGTTATGCTGCGGTGGTAAAACCTCGCGCAAAAACTCGTGACCTTTTTCCGTTAATTGCAGATGCAGGCAGCGGCGATCGTTATCGCTTTCACGACGTTCGATCCAACCGCGTTTTTCCAGTTCATCGGCAATACGCGTCGCGTTGGTACGGGATGATCCAAGAGCACAACTCAATTCAGAAGGCTGAATACTGTGGTTTTCCTGAGACTCCAGCGTAATCAACGCCATAAACAACGTCTCGTTAATCCCCTGAGCCTTCAGCATTTTATTGCGGTTCTCCAGCAGCTTGCTTTGCATGTGCATGCAAAGACGAGTCAGAAGGATCTCCTGATAAGGAAAATCTTCGTGGCGGCTGGCGCGAAATTTTAGCATTTGTTCAATGGGCGTAAACGAACTATCCATTTGGGTATGACCTCATTAATTTCAGCCGATATAGTAACGACAGTGACAAATAAAGTAAATGTATTGTTTTAGAAAAATGATTCTTGTGGGTTATATAATCGCCATCACTTTCCAGGCGAGCCCGTAGGCCAGCGCACTAAGCAGTGTTGGGATGATAATGCTGCGTGTTTTATAGAAACTGGCACCCAGTACCGCGAAGCCGACCAGCGTGGGCACGAAACGGCGTGTATCGTGCATCACTTCTGGTGCGGTAGAGACAACCAGCAGAGCGCATATCGAGGCGATGCCAATGGTGTCGAGCAATATGCCTATCGCGCCACGTTTGGTTGGGCGGGCATTACCCACACGCAGGCGCAGCGGCAAATAGCGGAAGCAATAATTCGCCGTGCCAACCAGTAACCCAAGCAGCAGAACCTCATAGCTCATCGGGCGCTCCTTGCCAGAATGCCTGGATTAACGCAGTGAGGCAGCCACAGACAATGCCTGCCAGAATGGCGACGGGAATAGAAAATAGCGTTACGCCTGCAAGGGCACCAACTAACGCTGCGGTAACGCAAAGAGATTGTTTGCGCTGGAAAGAGGCGAGCAGGAAACTCATAAAGAGTGCCGGAAGCATAAAACCTAATGCTGCTTCAACGGCGGGATATCCTTGCAGCAAGCCGCTGCCGGAGAATGCCCCTATTACCGTACCAAATACCCACGATGACCATGAACTGAAGGCAATGCCGATCATCCAGTTCTCGCTCCAGCGGCGATTATTGCGTACCAGTTTTGCGGTTGCGGCGGCAAAAACCTCATCCGTCAGGCCAAATGCCCACAGGGCGGTTTTCGATTTTTGCAGACGCTGAATAATACGGCTACGCAGTGACGGGCCATACAAAACATGGCGAACATCCATTGCCATGACGGTCAGTGCAGCAACCCACAAACTACTCCCGGCTGCCAGCATCGCGGTAATGACGAACTGGCTCGCGCCTGCATAAATGATGCAGGAGAAAAAAACGCTTTCGAGAGGAGAGAATCCCAGACGGGTCGCATTCAGACCGAACGCAAAGGCCACCGGAATATAACTAATAACAATCGGTAAACTGTCTTTGCATCCTTCCATGAAGGTCGCCGAACCAGGAGCAGGCTGTGGAGTAGGGCTTTCCATAGAGTGTACGCTTAACGATTGTTAATATTATAAATAGACTGAATGAATATCTTAACCTTATCAGACTGATGGGCTTCTTAACACCCTTATAAGTGTAAAGCCACGAAAACGGTTGCTGATTGCTTAATTTGCGGCTTCCTGACGATGAAAACCTCGCCACCAGACCAGTAAGTTAACCAGGGCAATCGTCGCGCCAGCCAGACAAACGCCAGCCCAACCGCCATGTTGCCAGGCTGAGGCTGAAATTAGCGAACCGGCGGCACCGCCAATAAAGTAGCTGGTCATGTAACCTGCGGTCAGGCGATTACGCGCATCAGGGTGTATTCGATAAATTACCGTCTGGTTAGTGATATGCACGCCCTGCACGGTGAGGTCCAGCACCAGGATGCCGATAATCAGCGCCAGTACGGAAGTGTGACCAAACCAGATTGCCAGCCATGAAAGTAACAGCAGCAGCAGACCGAAAGTTGTGGTGTGGTGCGATTTGCCCTTATCGGCAAAACCGCCCGCCGGACGAGCACCCAACGCTCCGGCAGCTCCCGCAAGTCCAAACAGACCAATGACGCCATCGCTGTAGTTAAAAGGTGGAGCGGCAAGCAAAAAGGCCATTGAGGTCCAGAGAATGCTGAAGTTGGCAAAGGTCAGGCAGCCCAGCAACGCACGGGTGCGCAGGATCTTATCGCTGATAAACATGCTGAAAACGGAACCAAGCAACTGTGGGTAGTTGAGGTGGGTTTCTGATTTCATTTGTGGCAGACCACGCCATAATGCCAGCGTCATCAGTGCCATTAACACCGAGGCAACCCAAAAGACTGTGCGCCAGCCGCCGAGGTTTGCCAGCAACCCGGCAACGGTTCGTGCCAGCAAGATCCCCAACAGCAGACCGCTCATAATGGTGCCGACCACTTTGCCGCGTTTGTCCGGTGAAGCCAGCGTCGCTGCCAGCGGAACCAGAATTTGTGCCACGACCGAGAATAAACCGGTTAATGCCGTACCGAGGATCATCATCGCCAGCGACTGACTGCTGGCAGTGATTAACATGCCGCATGCCGCCAGTAAGGTCATCGAGACAATCAGGCGGCGGCGTTCAAACATATCACCGAGGGGAACAAGAAACAGCAGACCTGCTGCATAGCCCAACTGCGCGGCGGTAACAATAAAGCCTGCCGAACTGGCGGAAAGGGAAAAGTTACGCGCGATGGTGTCGAGCAATGGCTGGGCGTAATAGTTACTGGCTACCGCCAGGCCGGTGGCGATAGACATCAGCACGATCAGCGCCGGGCTAAGCTCATGATTAGGTTTAGTCATTATTTTTGTTCATCAGGTGATGATTAAGCTGGAAATCAATAATAGCGGATGTTGATGAATATGGGATGAAAGATAGATTGTTGAAATGTGCGGGTAATGGGGAGAGGGTATTTGAAGGTGAAATATGCCACTAAGGCAAATGTTACGTTCACTTCCAGACTATAGCTACTTTGTCACTATTTTGCTGGTGAACGTGCCAGGGTGGCTCAGTCGCCACCACCCTGGCGACCCAGGCTTTTGGCACAAAATCGCCGCTACGCGGTACATTCGACTTATTTCTTACGGCTATCGGGTACGGGCGCGAGGTAACATCCCTGTAAGACGCGCCCTCGCCGCGCATCCCTGCGCGTCGCCCCGGCCTTCAGAAAACGTCTCATCGATTTTCAGCCGGATTAAAACCATCGCTGCAATTGTTTTACTCACATGAGCATTATCTGCGCGGTTATCAATATTTACTTCTGCGCTGCCAGCGCCTCATTCACCCAGCCATCGAACTGCTGCTGGTGGGCTTTGATCCAGCCATCAACGTGGCCCTGAATATCGCCTTCTGAGGCTTTGCCGTCATGCATAATGGCGTTCTGGGCGTTAATATCTGCCACTGGTAACTGCATAATGGCAAACAGTTTCGCTGCTGCCGGGTTTTTCTCGGCCCAGGCTTTGTTGGCAACGATATGCATGGTACTGACCGGGAAGCCGTAATTCGCGCCATTCGGCAGTTTGGTATCGGCATTTTTATCGCCCGGCAGTGCGGAGAACGGCACCTGCAACCAGACCACATCTTTCCCCGGTTTCAGTTCGTTACTCACCCAGTACGGCGTCCAGGTGTAGTAAAACACCGGCTTACCCTCTTTGTAACGACTGATGGTGTCAGCCATCATCGCTGCGTAGTTCCCCTGATTATGCGTCACGGTATTGGTCAGTCCATACGCGGCAAGCTGGTGGTTGATCGCACCTTCGCAGCCCCAGCCTGGGTTACAGCCGGTTAAATCCGCTTTACCGTCGCCGTTGGTATCGAACAGTTTGGCGATCTTCGGATCTTTAAGTTGCGCGATGTTGGTAATTTTATACTGGTCGGCAGTTTTCTTATCGATCAGGTAACCCTGTGCCGCGCCGTTAACAAATACTCCTTCACGATAAAATTTCTTATCGCCACCGGCAGCTTCGTACATGTTGTCATGCAGTGGCGTCCAGTTCACTGCGGTGAAGGTTGCATCGCCGGAAGCAAGTGAGGTGTAGCCAACGTTGTAATCCACTTCGCTGGGTTTATTGACGGTATAACCTAATTTCTCCAGCGCGCGGCTGACCAGCAGTGTCTGGAAAGTTTCTTCGGTGATGGTGCTCTGAACCGGATTAACAGTAATGCCTTTGCCCGGCAGGTCGGCAGCAAAAGTTTGTGTAGAGATAAGCGTGGCAAACGCTGTCGCAAAAAGTACGCTATGTCGCATTGTTATTCCTTTCTTTGGCAGGGTGATAATGCCCGGCGTCACCGGGCAAGTGCAGAGTTACTTAATGAATGGGCGGGTCAGCAGACCGACAGGGCCAGTGGTGTACCAGCGACGGTTGCCACGACTGCGTGAGTCGCGCCCAACGGCCTGCGTCAGGCGGTCGAGGATAATGGCGAGGATCACAATCCCGACGCCGCCAACGGTGGCAAGCCCCATATCCAGACGACCGATACCGCGAAGTACCATCTGCCCCAGCCCGCCGACGGCAATCATCGAGGCGATGACCACCATAGAAAGGGCCAGCATCAGAGTCTGGTTAACGCCCGCCATAATGGTTGGCATCGCCAGCGGTAACTGAACTTTGAACAGCATCTGGCGCGGGCTGGCACCGAATGAGCGCGAGGCTTCAATCAGATCCGCCGGAACCTGGTTAATTCCCAGAATCGTCAGACGGATAATCGGCGGCAGCGCAAAGATGATCGTCACCACCACGCCCGGCACGTTGCCGATACCAAACAGCATGACGATTGGCACCAGATAAACAAACGCGGGCGTGGTCTGCATGGCATCAAGCAGTGGACGAATAATTTTCGCCGCTCGCGGACTTCTCGCCAGCCAGATCCCCAACGGCAAACCTATGACGATACAGAACAGCAGGGCGGTTAACACCAGCGCCAGGGTAACCATTGCCTGTGACCAGGCACCGATTGCGCCGATGGCAATCAGCGAAACCAGCGTCGCCACGCCCATTCCGACCCCGGAAATCTGCCAGGCGATGAGAGCGAAAACGATAATCGCCACTGGCGCGGGCATACCCAGCAGCAATTGCTGGAAACCGTTGAGGATATAATCAACCGGAACGCGCACGCCCTGGAAGACGGGACGGAAATGGGTAACGACCCAGTCGATCCCTTCAGTGACCCAACTGTCGAGCGGGATCAGTGTTTTATGGAACGGATCGAGAATATTAAAATGCTCGACGTTTGGCGCAGGCGTACTGGTCAGCCAGTCAGCACCACCGCCGTCAGTCGGTGCAGCAGCCGGTGTACCCCAGGCGTCTGCGGATTGTGCAGCACTGTCCGCCGCTGGCGTGGTATCCCACGGATTATTTTGATCAGCCATTATTTACCCCCTCACGATCTAAAGCGCGCAGCAGCATTCCTTTCGAAATGATGCCGACATACTGTTGGTCCTCGTCGACCACGGGCACCGCACAGGGTGCCTGTCCGACATGAGAGAGCAACTCGCTAAGAGGCGTTTGTGCATCGACCGCTAACGGCGCATCAATCAGCGCCGCATCAAGACCTTGCTGCTGCGTTAATGCGGCTTTAAGCGAATCGATAGACACAGCGCCGACATACTTATTACCGCGTTCGATGACGTAGCCATATTCACGATCTTCATCCTGCAATAATTTCAGTGCCGAACGCGGGCCGAAGCCGGGGGTTTTACGAATTAAGCCGTTCGGTGTACGACGGGCAATATCTTTCGCACTGAACACCTGGCTAATATCGACGCCACGGAAGAAGGTACGAACATAATCATTCGCCGGATTATTAAGAATTTCATCCGGTGTACCAACCTGCACCACTTCACCATTTTGCATAATGGCAATTCGGTCGCCAATACGCATAGCTTCATCGAGATCGTGGGAAATAAAGACAATGGTGCGCTGATGTTTCGCCTGTAATTTTACCAGCTCATCCTGCATCTCGGTGCGAATTAATGGATCGAGTGCCGAGAAGGCTTCGTCCATTAATAATATATCCGGATTAATCGCTAACGCGCGGGCTAATCCCACACGTTGACGCATCCCGCCAGAGAGTTCATCCGGGTAGCTGTGGGCATAATTTTCCAGCCCGACCTGACGCAGTGCATCAAGGGCTTTTTCCCGGCGTTCTTCGGCATTAATTCCGGCCAGTTCCATACCGAACGCAGTATTGTCCAGCACGGTCATATGCGGCATTAAGGCAAAGGACTGGAAGACCATCGCAATCTTTTTTCTGCGCACCTCACGGAGTTCGGCGTCGGATATTTTGGCAATATCCACACCATCAATCAGCACTTGCCCGCGGGTGGGTTCAATCAGGCGATTGAGAAGGCGTACCATTGTGGATTTACCCGAACCGGATAATCCCATGATGACAAATATCTCGCCTTCTTCAATGGCCAGACTGGCGTCTTTTACGCCAAGCGATAGCCCAGTTTTTTCCAGAATTTGTTCTTTTGAAAGTCCTTGTTCGATATATTTGAAAGCTCGCTGTGGATGCTCACCAAATATTTTATAAAGATTTTTAATTTCTAATTTAATTGCCATGCAATAGAAAGATTCCTGTTATTTGTTTATGTCGATACATTACCCAATGGAAATAGTCACTTTTTTCTACCCTAACATACTGAGAATCTGAGGCAACCCCTGATGGCAAATGTGGCATGAATATTGATGTGAGCAAATCGCCGGAATTTCCCATGATATAAGGGCTGAGAGCAAATCGAGAAAAGTTGATATTTTTTGTCAAAGATAGCGAAAAAACGCCTGAATATTGTGGTTTCAGGCGAATAATGCAACAGAGTGTCAGTGTAGATCACCACAAAATATTTGCGTGATAAAAAGCTATTTGGCGGGAATTATTTCCCTGCTGCGGGTAGTGATATTTTTGAAAAATAACACCCTCAGAAATTCCAGTCTTCATCTTCTGTTTCGACCGCTTTTCCCATCACATATGAAGAGCCTGAACCGGAAAAGAAATCGTGATTTTCATCGGCATTCGGCGAAAGCGCGGCGAGGATTGCCGGATTCACTTCCGCCATTTCTGCGGGAAATAACGGTTCGTAGCCCAGATTCATCAACGCCTTATTGGCGTTGTAACAGAGAAACGCTTTCACATCGTCAGCCCACGGGGTTTCGGCGTACAGCTCATCGGTGTATTGCAACTCGTTGTCATAAAGTTCCAGCAACAAATCGAAGGCGAAACTCTTCAACTCTTCACGTTGTGCCTGAGAGATCTTTTCCATGTTTTTCTGATATTTATAGCCGATGTAATAACCGTGGACTGCTTCATCGCGGATAATCAGACGGATCAGGTCTGCGGTATTGGTTAGCTTTCCGCGGCTGGAAAAATACATCGGCAGCCAGAAACCGGAATAGAACAAAAAAGATTCAAGAAACACACTGGCGATTTTCTTTTTCAGCGGATCATCACCGCGATAATGTTGCTGAATAATCTGTGCTTTTCGCTGCAACGGCGCGTTTTCTTCACTCCAGGCGTAGGCGGCATCGACATCTTTGGTCTGGCACAGCGTCGAGAAAATTGAACTGTAAGAGCGGGCATGAACCGCTTCCATAAAGCTGATATTCGATAATACTGCCTCTTCATGAGGCGTGAGCGCATCGGGCATCAGCGAAGGCGCGCCGATAACATTTTGCAGCGTGTCGAGCAGCGTCAGGCCAGTAAAAACGCGCATTGTCAGTTGTTGTTCTACGACACTTAATGTCTGCCATGCAGGTATATCGTTCGACAGTGGCACCTTTTCTGGTAGCCAGAAATTGCTGGTCAGGCGATTCCACACCTCCAGATCTTTATCGTCAGATATCTTGTTCCAGTTGATGGCGCTGATACGTGAGAGTTTCATAGATATTCCTTAAAGTGCACAGGAGACGCAGCCTTCAATTTCAGTGCCTTCCAGCGCCATCTGACGCAGGCGAATGTAATAGAGCGTTTTGATACCCTTGCGCCAGGCGTAAATCTGCGCTTTGTTGATATCGCGAGTGGTGGCGGTATCGGGGAAAAACAGCGTCAGCGACAGCCCCTGATCGACATGGCGAGTCGCTTCCGCGTAGGTGTCGATGATCTTTTCTGCGCCGATTTCGTAAGCGTCCTGATACAGCGCCAGATTTTCGTTAGTCATAAACGGGGCAGGGTAGTAAACGCGTCCTGTTTTGCCCTCTTTGCGTATCTCTACTTTCGCCACAATCGGATGAATACTCGACGTGGCATGGTTGATATAAGAGATAGAACCGGTTGGCGGCACCGCCTGGAGATTCTGGTTGTATATGCCATAGCGCATCACGTCGTCGCGCAGCTGCGCCCACATCTCACGGGTAGGTAACGTAATACCGCTACGGGCAAACAGTTCGCCAACTTTCGCCGTTTTCGGCTGCCAGTTACCTTGCAGATATTGGCTGAAATATTCACCACTGGCATAGCGTGACTGTTTGAACCCGGCGAAGGTTTCACCGCGTTCGCGCGCCAGCAACATCGAGGTACGCAGAGCGTGCCAGGTGATGGTATAGAAATAGAGATTGGTGAAATCGAGTGCTTCCGGCGACCCATAAGCGATGCCTTCTCGCGCCAGATAACCGTGTAAATTCATCTGCCCCAGACCGATGGCATGCGAGGCGGCATTTCCGGCTTCGATGGACGGCACGCTGCGGATATGACTCATATCTGACACCGCCGTTAAACCGCGTACGGCAGTCTCTACCGTGCGGGCAAAGTCGGGGGAATCCATGGTGTGGGCAATATTCAACGACCCTAGATTGCAGGAAATATCATGTCCTGTACGAGCATAGTCGAGATTCTCGTCATATTCTGAGGCGCTGTTAACCTGCAAAATTTCTGAGCAGAGATTGCTCATATTTATGCGCCCGGCGATAGGGTTAGCACGGTTAACCGTGTCTTCATACATGATGTAGGGATAGCCGGACTCAAACTGGATTTCTGCCAGTCGCTGGAAGAAATCACGGGCGTTGAGGTATTTTTTGCGGATGCGTTCATCGGCAACCAGTTCGTCATAGTGTTCACTGATGGCGACATCGGCAAACGGCTTGCCATAAACTCGCTCTACGTCATAGGGCGAAAACAGCGCCATCTGCGCATTCTCTTTTGCCAGATGGAAAGTGATATCCGGGATCACCACGCCCAGCGACAGTGTTTTAATGCGGATTTTTTCGTCGGCATTTTCCCGTTTTGTATCGAGAAAACGCAGAATATCGGGATGATGAGCATGTAAATAGACTGCCCCAGCCCCCTGACGCGCGCCGAGTTGGTTGGCATAGGAAAATGCGTCTTCCAGCATTTTCATCACCGGAATCACGCCAGAAGATTGATTTTCAATACGTTTAATTGGCGCGCCCGCTTCCCGCAGATTCGACAGCAAAAATGCTACGCCGCCGCCGCGTTTCGACAGTTGTAGTGCGGAATTTACTGCCCGGCCAATCGACTCCATATTGTCTTCAATACGCAGCAGAAAACAGGAAACCAGTTCGCCGCGCTGCTGCTTACCGCAGTTGAGGAATGTTGGCGTGGCTGGCTGAAAGCGTCCTGACAGCATCTCATCAGTGAGCTGCGTCGCCAGTGTTTCATCGCCTTGTGCCAGCGTCAGCGCCACCATCGTGACGCGATCGGCAAAATCTTCCAGATAACGCTTACCGTCGAATGTCTTCAACGTATAGCTGGTGTAAAACTTCCATGCTCCGAGGAATGTCTGGAAACGAAAACCGCTGGCGTGCGCGTGGGTAAACAGCGTAATGACAAAATCGCGAGAGTAGCGATTAAGGACGCTTTCATCATAGTAACCTTCGTTAACCAGCCAGTTCAGGCGCTGCTGCTGGCTACTGAAGGCCACACTGTTCGGACGCACATGCGTCGTCATAAAGGCGTCAACGGCCTGGCTGTCTTTATCGAACTGAATGCGACCTGCGCTATCGTAAAGGTTAAGCATCGCATTCAGAGCGTGATAATCCATCGTTTCCTGCGTCAGGCGTTCTGCGGTTGTCGTTGCCAAAATTCGGTTACTCCTTTACGAACGTTTTCGATATCGCTTTGCGTACCCATGAGTTCAAAGCGGTACAGCCACGGCACGCCGCATTTCTGAGCAATCACATCTCCGGCGCGGCCATACGCCTCACCAAAGTTGCGATTACCCGAAGCAATAACGCCGCGCAGCAACGCCCGGTTATGCTCGTCGTTTAAAAAGCGAATGACCGGTCGTGGCACCGCGCCAGCCGTACCGCCGCCGCCGTAAGAGGGCACGATCAGGATGTAAGGCTCGTCTACCTGAATTCGTTCCCGCTCATTGAGCGGGATGCGCACCGCGGGCAGTCCTAAACGTTCGATAAAACGCTGCGTATTTTCGGAGCTGCTGGAAAAGTAGACGAGCTGGCTCATGCACTGGCCGCGTGTGGCGCTGGATGCAGACGATTGATCATGTCCGGGCGGAAACCAGACCAGCTAAGATCGCCTGCAATCACAACCGGCAACTGACGAAAGCCCTGAGCACGCAGCGCTTCTGCCGCTTCAGGAACGCGATCGACATTAATCATTTCAAAATCAAAGCCCCGGTTTTCCATCGCCCGTTTGGTGGCGTGGCACTGAACGCAATCGTTACGAGTGTAAATAGTAATGCGCATGATTCGTATTTCCGTTTAAAATGAAGATACGGCGCGATGATACGCGTCGGGTTGTCTCTCTGTTGATACAGAGATACTAGATGTAGTTGAAAAAAGATTCAACCATACAAGATATGGGAATTTTAGATTGATTACGCCACCGATGAATGGCTCAACGGGGTAGGGGATTTTGTGTTTTTTTGCCGGGCGAATACCCGGCATCAAGAAGTTACATCCGCATGGAAACGGCCAGACGGTTAAAACAATTCATCAGCCCGATGGCAAACGTTAAGTCGCTGATCTCTGCTGCGCTGAAATGCTCAAGCAAAGGCTGATAAACCTCGTCTTCCGCATGGGTTTTGGCAATTTCGGTTACCGATTCCGCCCATGCCAGCGCCGCCCGCTCGCGTTCATCAAAATGATGGCTTACGCGCCAACCTGCCAGGGCGTCCAGTTTGTGCTGTGGCACGCCGGATTTGCGCAATGCTTTGCTGTGCATCTCCAGACAAAATGCGCAGCCGTTGATTTGCGAGACGCGCAAATAAACTAACTCCATCAACGTGGTATCCAGCGTGCTATTTTCCAGTGCCGTTTTGGCCTGCACTAGTGCGTTATACACTGCCGGGCTAAGTTCGTAGTAAGGCTGACGTAATGTAGTCATACAGTTTCTCCTCTTATTAACGCCCGCAATGTAGCACTATAATGGACTGCTAAAGAGAGCCATAAATTACCTAAAAAAGCAGACCATATGCCGCGCTATCAGGATATCGCCCGTCAGTTAAAAACGGCTATTGAGCAAGGGGAACTGAAACCCGGAGCAAGGCTGCCTTCAAGTCGTACCTGGTCGCAGGAGCTGGGGGTGTCTCGATCCACTGTCGAAAATGCGTATGCTGAGCTGGTGGCGCAAGGATGGCTGATCAGGCGGGGACAGGCTGGCACATTTGTCAGTGAGCGGATATATCCGCAACAATCTACTGTACAAGTTGTAGCTTTTGCCGGTGAAAGTCAGCAACCGTTGCCATTTCAAATGGGATTACCCGCACTCGATCTCTTTCCGCGAGAGCTGTGGGCGCGGGTGATGGGGCGTCGCCTTCGTACCCAGACGCGCTTTGATTTGGCGTTAGGCGATGTCTGCGGTGAGGCGGCGTTGCGCGAGGCAATAGTTGATTACTTACGCGTTTCACGTGGGATTGATTGTCAGCCAGAGCAGGTCTTTATCACTCACGGTTATGCGGCCTCAATAGCTTTAATTCTGCACGCGCTGGCGAAACCGGGAAACGGGATGTGGATAGAAGATCCCGGCTTTCCACTGATTCGCCCGATTGTCACTCGCCATGATGTGGAAATTTTGCCTGTGCCGGTTGATGACAATGGACTGGATATCACAAGCGGAATACAAAATTATCCTGATGCGCGTTTTGCCCTGATAACACCAGCACACCAAAGTCCGCTGGGTGTGGCGCTCTCTTTAGCGCGCAGGCATCAGATACTGGAATGGGCAGATCGTAGTCAGGCATGGATTATTGAAGATGATTATGACAGTGAGTTTCGCTATCACGGTAAGCCGTTACCGGCGTTAAAAAGTCTCGACGCACCGCAGCGGGTAATTTATGCCGGAACATTCAGCAAAGCGCTATTTCCTGCATTGCGCTGTGCGTGGCTGGTGGTGCCGGTGAAGCAAATTGCACAATTCCGCCACCAGGCGTCACTGGCTCCATGTGCGGTACCTGTTCTATGGCAGAACACACTGGCAGACTTTCTTCGCGAGGGGCATTTCTGGCGGCATCTGAAGAAAATGCGTCAGCATTATGCTCAACGTCGGCAATGGATTGAGCAAGCGTTGACGCAGCAAGGATTTCAGGTTGTGCCGCAGAAAGGTGGTATCCAGATGGTGATCAGAATGATAGGCGATGATATTGCCCATGCGCGTAAAGCCAATGCTGCAGGCCTTGCAGTGCAGGCACTTAGCGACTGGCGTATCCGTTCAAGTGGGGAAGGTGGATTACTGCTCTCGTTTACTAATATCGTTAACGAAGGTATGGCGCGACAGGTAGCACAACAATTACGTAAAGCCTTAAGCTAAAAAACCCCGAAGCCAGGCTTCGGGGTCAAAGACGCGTATTTATTATCATTTTTGCACTACGATTTGCGCATGCTTAACAGTGCGCCGATAAAAATACCCACCGCTGCCGCTGTACCCACACTACACCAGGGCCTTTCACGAACAAAAGAATCCGCGCAGCCAACGGCATCGCGCGCGGCTTGCTGGACGCGAGTACGACCATGCATTCGCGCCCTGGTTTCTTTCAGTAGAGCCTGCGCTTTACTACGAGCGGCTTCGGCTTCTCCTTTGGCGTCGCTGCCCCAAGACTTCAATACAGATTCGAGACTGTCAGCTAATTGATTGACATCATTCTGGATATCCTGCACGCCATCATCAACGTCGTTGCGGTTCGGTCGGTTAAACATATGATCCCCCATTAGAATTCGATGTAATTTTCAGTGTAGACCATAATTTTCTTAACTGAGATTCATCGCGGCTTTATGGACTTTTCTGAAAGCGTTGTGAATGCGCAATCAGGTAAGGTAGGCCCGCGGTTGATAATAACGAGGATCAAATATGTATTTACGACCAGACGAGGTGGCGCGCGTACTTGAAAAAGTCGGTTTTACTGTCGATGTGGTAACCCAGAAAGCGTATGGTTACCGCCGTGGGGAAAATTATGTCTATGTTAATCGCGAAGCGCGAATGGGACGTACCGCCCTGGTGATTCATCCAACATTAAAAGAACGTAGTTCAACACTGGCTGAACCCGCTTCCGATATTAAAACTTGCGATCATTACCAGCAATTTCCGCTCTATTTAGCGGGTGAACGTCATGAGCATTACGGTATCCCGCATGGCTTTAGTTCGCGTGTTGCGCTTGAACGTTATTTGAATGGTTTATTTGGCGAAGCCAGTTAAAGACGCGACTGGCGATGCCAGTCGCGAAAAGAAGGGTCAGGCTTTTACCTGCTGGTAACGGCTGACTTTAAACAGTCGGCGGCAATAATCGAGGAAGTAGCCATAAACCGCCCCCATCAACATCGAAACAACGATGTTTGAACTGACCGCCGCCATAATCTGATGCCAGTCTGCGCCCACCACTAACAAGATCGCCACATACACCGGTGACTGGAACGTCACATAAGCCAGGATATCCGCCAGATTTTTTATCCAGCCCGACGGGTTAACTTTGCGTGCCGCGCGCATAAACAGATCGCGGTACATACCGTATGGCCATGCAATTAAGATGTTCACCGGAATCGCTACCAATCTGGAATAAAAAGACTGTTCGAAGCTCATTCCGGAGAGGAAAACTTCAATACACATGTTCACGACAGAACAGTAAACAACCATCGCGAACGTATCTGCAACTGCATGACGCAAGCGTGACTGCGGTGAGAACATGCTAATGCTCCTTAATAAAAGCGTAATGGGATGTTAATGGAGATGAAAGCAGTGGATCTCATTGCCATCTGCATTTTCGCATAGCGTATATCGCTGGCTATGACTAATCAATTAGTGAAAAATTTTTATTTAATCTGTTTTTGTAGATAAAATATTCCGTAACGGCGCGTTTTTTGTACATTGTGGATTTTTACATGCCGGTATGATTTATTTTTAATTAAATCAATTGGATATGTGTTTACCTTTATTTTCACTCATGAAGGTTTGGGGGTGAGGTAACGCTATAAGCGTAGAGAATTCGGTGTATGTAGTGACCGGGTCATTTTCAGCATTTTTTATGCCAGATAATGTACATTGACAGCAGAAAGCACCAGTGATAGATGTTTTCTTTTATTCGGTTGAGTTGCATTTTTATTCACTTTGGTTTTGTCAGGCTTGCGGAATTATCGAGCAGAGAGAGCAGCTCTGTTCACCAATAACCGAAATTACTCATCAAAATGGCTAATATATAATCTTGAAATTATTCTGAGAGTTTCAGAAAATAACAGCTGAAATAATCTCGTGCAGGACTGTAAATAGATTAAATTTTGTGGAAATATAATAAGTGATCGCTTACACTACGCGACGAAATACTTTTTTGTTTTGGGTTAAAAGGTTTTCTTTATTATGTCCGTAATGTTACAAAGTTTAAATAACATTCGCACCCTCCGTGCGATGGCTCGCGAATTCTCCATTGACGTTCTTGAAGAAATGCTCGAAAAATTCAGGGTTGTCACTAAAGAAAGACGTGAAGAAGAAGAACAACAGCAGCGTGAACTGGCAGAGCGCCAGGAAAAAATTAGCACCTGGCTGGAGCTGATGAAAGCTGACGGAATTAACCCGGAAGAGTTATTGGGTAATAGCTCTGCTGCGGCACCACGCGCTGGTAAAAAACGCCAGCCGCGTCCGGCGAAATATAAATTCATCGATGTTAACGGTGAAACTAAAACCTGGACCGGTCAGGGCCGTACACCGAAGCCAATCGCTCAGGCGCTGGCAGAAGGTAAATCTCTCGACGATTTCCTGATCTAATTACTGAGGCCGGATGTCGCTGCTATGGCGCGTCCGGCGTCGCTTCTCAAGCTCGTTGGTTCCACGGCATCTTATCTAACAACCTTGCCATTCCACAAAAACCACTAATTCCTGCAAACAGTAACCCAGCACCAACAAAGCCGCTTAATAAGAAGAAAACGCTATTTACGGTATAACCCAGTACAACGCCGATTAATATTAAACCACCCGCGGCGATCTGCACCTGGCGCATTAACGGCAAGGGTTGAGATTTATTTACCGCTACTGGTAATCCTGCTTTTTTCCAGCCATCAATCCCATCTTCGAGTAAAAAGATTTCTGCGGGGGCGGCAATTGCTGCTAATTTATCGGCGTTATTACTGGTGCGTTTACCTGCCTGGCAGTGGAATATAATTTGCTCGCGACGTAATTTAGGCGGAAGACCTGACTGTTCCAGTACGGATAATGGAGCCAGATCTGCTTCAGGAATATGTTCACGAAGATATTCATCAGCGTCACGAATATCGATTAACTTTGCGCCGCGTGCGATTAATTCTTGTGCATCATGCGGCGAAATGGTTGTCAAAGCCATAGTGACTCCTTACGGACAATAGACATTTTTCAGGGTGGCGATAATGGCATTTACCGCCTCATTTTTAATGGAATATAGAATGCGTTGGGCATCCCGTTGGCTGTCGATAAGCCCTTCGTCCCGCATACGAGCGAGATGCTGTGATGTCGCAGAGGCACTCAGTCCGGTAATGCGCGTCAGCTCTCCCGCGCTGGTGCCGGGGGAACCGCTAAGCATACACAGAATCAGCAACCGTTTAGGGTGGCTCATTGATTTCAATAAGGCCGCTGCCTGTTCGGCACTGGCCTGTAATTGTGCGAGTTCAGTCATAGTCATTTAAGTATTTTCTAAATTAAGTAAACTCTAAACTAAGAATGCAACATATACCAGCATCAGCAGCGTAAATGAGAGTAAAAGCGTAAGCTGAAACTGGCAGGCTCCGATAAAATTACTACGCTTAAGAGATAAAATCTCTTTTTAAACAATGAGTAATTTTCTTATAGGGAGTACATATGGGTTTCTGGAGAATCGTCATCACCATCATTCTTCCGCCGCTCGGCGTGCTGCTCGGTAAAGGGTTCGGTTGGGCGTTCATTATTAATATTCTGCTGACACTGCTTGGCTATATCCCCGGTTTGATTCACGCGTTCTGGGTGCAAACCCGCGATTAAACCTGTGCTCACCCCCGCGGCGTTAACGCGCCGCGTTCCTCTGCTACACTTTCTGAGTGTTTCCGTTAACGAATGAGGTAGCTATGGGTCTGTTCAATTTTGTGAAAGATGCCGGAGAAAAACTCTGGGACGCGGTTACAGGTCAGCACGATAAAGACGATCAGGCGAAGAAGGTGCAGGAGCATCTGAACAAAACCGGTATACCTGATGCCGATAAAGTGAACATTCAAATTGCCGACGGCAAAGCGACGGTCACTGGTGACGGCTTAAGTCAGGAGGCGAAGGAGAAAATCCTTGTTGCGGTGGGGAATATTTCCGGTATTGCCAGTGTCGATGATCAGGTGAAAACGGCGACACCAGCCACTGCCAGCCAGTTTTATACCGTTAAGTCTGGCGACACTCTGAGTGCCATTTCCAAACAGGTCTACGGTAACGCTAATCTGTACAATAAAATCTTCGAAGCGAATAAACCGATGCTAAAAAGCCCGGATAAAATTTACCCGGGGCAAGTGTTGCGTATTCCTGAAGAGTAGTTAATTGCCAGCCATCGCCTGCTGGATAATGGGAATTGGCGTCAGTAAATGCTGGCGCATTAACTCACTGGCGCGCGCGGTATCTCGCGCCAGTACCGTCGCAGTCAGGGTCTGGTGCTGATCGTGTTTATCTTCCAGCATTTCCACCGAAAGCACTGTTCGCCGCAGCCAGATAAATCGATAACGCGCTGCCAGATCAAACAACCGTTCACGCATTTGCAGCAAATAGTAAGAACCACAGCCCGCCACAATTGCAGTATGAAACGCCTGATGACGCAGATCCCACTCATCAAGCATTTTCTCACTGGCGTCACAGGCCTCAAGCTTACTGAGCAGATGCGCCTTCGCAAGAACGTCTGCCTCCCATTCATCGCCACCGCGGGCAATCGCCAGACTCACCAGCATCGCTTCCATATTGGCGCGGGCGTCGAAAATATCGAGCAGCTCCTGCTCTGACATAGACGCCACCCGATACCCTTTTTGATTCACCACCGTGACCAGTCGTTCTGCCACCAGTTGCGAAAGCGCTTCCCGCAACGGCCCAACGCCAAGTGCATAACGCGATGTCAGCAAACTCATCCGTAATTTTTCATCCGGCTGAAAATTGCCGCGAATAATATCGTTCTTCAGCCAGCGATAGCCATCCAGAGAGGTAATGGTCATGGTGTGACTCCTGATCATTATCAGCGCGTATTATGAATGGGTGTTTTTTGCCACATTATCAGCTTTTTCCAGCGAGCCATAATTGGCACGGTACAGATAATCCCAATCGCTAATAAGCCGGTGGAGAGCACTTCTAACTGTTGCGCCGGGCGGAATAGCATCACTACCAACACAAAGGTTATAAAACCGATGACCAGCCAGGTGAGCCACGGATAAAGCCACATCCGCAGGCGAATTTCGCTTCCTTCTGCTCGCAGAATTTTGCGCATCCGCAATTGTGAAACGGCAATGACTAAATAAACCAGCAGGGCGATAGCGCCGGAGCTGTCTATCAGAAATTTAAACACTTTCGCAGGCGCGTAATAATTCACCACCACCGTTAAAAATGCCGCGCCGGTGGAGAGTAACACCGCCACGTACGGGGTTTTACTGCGGTTGATTTTACCCATTACCGCGGGAGCATCACCGCGACGGCTTAAGGAGTAGAGCATCCTGGAAGCGGTATACAGCGCCGAGTTCAGGCAGCTGGTTACGGAAAGTAATATCACGCAGTCCATGATTAATTTCGCATGAGGAATATTGAGCAATTCCAGAACCGAGCGATAAGAACCAACGGCTTTCAGCCCCGGCATATTCCACGGGATTAATGCCACAACGACAAAAATAGAACACAAATAGAAAATAGAGATACGCCAGATAACCGAGTTGGTGGCGCGGACAATATGTTTTTCCGGCGTGTCGGATTCCGCGGCAGCAATGGTGACAATTTCTGCGCCCATAAACGAGAACATGGTGATCAACATCGCGCTTAATACCGCACCGAAGCCATTGGGCATAAAGCCGCCGCTATCCCACAATCTTGAAATACCGCTCACGTCGGCATAAGGGTAAAAACCGCTAATTGCGACTGCACCAAGGAAAATAAAGGCCAGGATAGCGATGACTTTACACAGCGCCAGCCAGAACTCAAATTCGCCGTAGTTTTTAACGCTTAATAAATTACTGCCGGTTAAGGCGAGGGTAATGACGAGGGAAAATAACCAGATGGGAATGCCTGGAACCCACGAGTGCAGGATCATGGCGGCGATGTTGGCTTCAAGTGGAATAACCAGTACCCAAAACCACCAGTACAACCAGCCGATGGTATAGCCCGCCCAGCGGCCAATGGCTTTATCGGCATAGGTGGAAAACGAACCGGTATCGGGCGTGGCAACCGCCATTTCCGCCAACATCCGCATAATCATAACCACCAGTAATCCGGCGAACAGATAGGCCAGTAATACCGCCGGGCCCGCTTCGGCGATGGCGACGCTGGAACCGACAAACAGACTTGCGCCGATAACACCGGCAATAGACAACATGGTGACGTGGCGTGACTTCAGCCCGCCGCCTAACTCATGTGGTTGCGATGATTGCCCCATCCTGAATCCTCTCGAAAGTGTGTCACTTGGGAGAGCGCCCCGACATTTCCCGCGTCGGGTCACGCGTTTAATTGTTATTGGTTCTTTTTGCCGGAGAGCGGCTCCGCCTTATCCGGCCGACATAGATTTATTCCTGTTCACGTACAGATTGTCGGATGCGGCGTAAACGCCTTATCCGACCTGGATTCTCGTAGGCCGGACAAGCCTCAAAGCGTCGCCTCCGGCATGGTGCGGTGCTACAGCTTCGCCTCAGCAAAACACTGGCTGATGATCTCCAGACCCTGACGGATCTGAGCGTCTTCAATGGTGAGCGGTACAAGGATGCGCAGCACGTTGTAATACGGGCCGCAGGAGAGAAGAATCAGATCCTTATCGCGGGCGCGTGCCACGATCTCGGCGGTGAGTTTTGCGTCCGGTTTGCTGTGATCGCTATCTTCAAACAGCTCGATGGCGATCATCGCCCCCAGCCCGCGTACGTCGCCGATCTCCGGGTGTTTTTCGGCGATCGCCAGCAATCCGTCTTTCAGCTTCTGCCCCAGAACGTTGGCTTTTTGCAGCAGATTTTCCTGCTCGAACACCTTCAACACTTCCAGCGCCGCTACGCAGGCAATCGGGTTACCGGCATAGGTGCCACCCAGTCCGCCCGGTGCGACGGCGTCCATCACTTCCGCGCGCCCGGTGACGCCCGCCAGCGGGAAACCGCCTGCGATCGATTTCGCAAAGGTGGTGAGATCTGGTGCCACGCCCATTTGCTCCATCGCAAACAGCGTGCCGGTACGCCCTGCGCCGCTCTGCACTTCATCGGCAATCATCATGATCCCGTGCTCGTCACACAGCGCGCGTAAACGCTGCATAAAGGCTGGCGTCGCGGCGTAGAAACCGCCTTCGCCCTGAACCGGCTCAATCACGATGGCGGCGATATCTTCCGGCGCAGCGTCATTTTTGAAGATCCGGTGGATGCTGGCGATAGCGTCATCCTCGCTTATGCCGTGCAGCGGGCAAGGATAAAGCGCGCGATAAACATGACCCGGCATCAGCCCCATGCCCGCAGAGTACGGATTCACCTTGCCGGTCAGTGCCAGCGTGTAATGCGTGCGCCCGTGATACGCACCGCTAAAGGCGATGGTGCCGCTACGTTTGGTGGCGGCGCGGGCGATTTTCACCGCATTTTCCACCGCTTCGGAACCGGTCGTAACCAGCAGAGTTTTCTTGGCAAAATCGCCCGGCACCTTCTGATTCATAATCTCGCACAGCTCAAGATACGGCTCGTAAGCCAGCACCTGGAAGCAGGTGTGCGACAGTTTTTTCAACTGCGCTTCCACCGCCGCAACCACTTTCGGATGCAGGTGCCCGGTATTGAGCACCGCAATCCCGCCCGCGAAATCAAGATACTCACGGCCTTCAACGTCCCACACCCGGCAGTTTTCCGCGCGGTCAGCGAAAATGGGGTGAATTTGCCCAACGCCACGAGGAACTGCCTGACTACGGCGCTGCATTAACTCTTTATTGCTGCTCATTCGCGTTCTCCAGTTAAAGACCGATGCACATATATTTGATTTCTAAGTAATCTTCGATGCCATACTTCGAACCTTCACGACCCAGACCCGAGGCTTTAATGCCGCCGAACGGGGCCACTTCATTGGAAATAATGCCGGTGTTGATGCCGATGATGCCGTACTCCAGTGCTTCGCCCACGCGGAAGACGCGGCTTAAATCACGGGCGTAGAAATAGGCTGCAAGGCCAAACTCGGTGTCATTGGCCTGCGCAATCACATCGGCTTCATCTTTAAAACGGAACAGCGGGGCGAGGGGGCCAAACGTCTCTTCTTTCGACACTTTGGCGTTAGCCGGAACGTCCACCAGAATGGTCGGCTGGAAGAAGTTACCGCCGCGTTCATGTGATTTACCGCCGCAAACCACGCGCGCGCCTTTCTCCAGCGCATCGGCAATATGCTCTTCCACTTTTGCTACCGCTTTTTCATCGATCAGCGGCCCGATGGTGACGCCTTTCTCCAGCCCGTTGCCGATGTGCAGTTTGCTCACCGCCTGCTGCAATTTTTCGGCAAAGCGGTCATACACGCCGTTCTGCACATACAGGCGGTTGGCGCAGACGCAGGTTTGCCCGGCGTTACGGAATTTCGAGGCCAGCGCGCCTTCCACGGCTTTATCGAGATCGGCATCGTCAAAGACAATAAACGGTGCGTTGCCGCCCAGCTCCAGCGACACTTTTTTGATGTCTTTCGCGCACTGTTCCATTAACTGACGGCCAATTTCGGTCGAGCCGGTAAACGACAGCTTGCGCACCAGCGGGTTGCTGGTCAGTTCGTTACCGACCGCGCCCGCCGCACCGGTGACCACGTTAAACACGCCAGCCGGAACGCCCGCGCGAATCGCCAGTTCTGCCAGCGCCAGCGCAGAGAACGGCGTCTGACTGGCGGGCTTCAGCACCATCGTGCAGCCTGCCGCCAGCGCCGGACCGGCTTTACGGGTAATCATCGCCGCCGGGAAGTTCCACGGCGTGATAGCCGCGGTGACGCCAATCGGCTGCTTGATAACAATCAGGCGTTTATCGGCCTGATGACCGGGAATGGTGTCGCCATAAATACGTTTGCCTTCTTCAGCAAACCACTCAATAAATGAGGCGGCGTAGCTGATTTCGCCTTTCGCTTCGGCCAGTGGTTTGCCCTGTTCGAGGGTCATCAGGCGCGCTAAATCGTCCTGATGCTCCATCATCAAATTGAACCAGTTGCGCAGAATGTTGGCGCGTTCTTTGGCGGTGAGCGCACGCCAGGCGGGCAGAGCGCGGTTGGCGGCGTCGATAGCGGCGCGGGTTTCATCAGCGCCCATTTTGGGTACGCTACCCAGCTTGTCGCCGTTCGCCGGATTGGTGACGTCGATGACCTCGCCATTGTTGGCGTCCAGCCATTCCCCGTTAATCAACGCCTGCTGGCGGAATAAGTTACTGTCGTTAAGTTTCATTGTTACGTCCTGTTTTCAAAGGTTATTGATTAAATGCGGCGTGTAAGGCATCCACACTACGTGCCGCTCGCAGCGTGCGTCCGGGGTTACTCTGGCTTGCCAACAGCGTTTGTACCTTGCTGACAATATGCGCACCAATAGGAATTGCTGATGTCGCTGCCGGGGAGGGCGCATTGCAGGTGTGGATCGTGCGCGGGGTGGTGACAAACAGAAAATCGTCAATCAGCTTGCCGTCCGGCGATACCGCCTGCGCCCGCACACCGGGAGGCCAGGGCTGGAGATCGCTTAACGAAAGCCGGGGACAATACTTTTGCACCAGCCGCAGATAGCCGCTTTTGCACAGCGAGTTTTTTATCTCGCCCAGTCCTGAGCGTAGATGGTTTTGCAGCACCCGGCGAATCCCCGACGAGCCTAAAATCTCCAGCGTGTCGCTAAATGAGAAGTCGCGCTTGCGATAGCCTTCGCGTTTGAAAGCCAGCACCGCGTTTGGCCCGACGGTCACGCTGCCGTCGATCATGCGGGTGAGATGCACGCCCAAAAACGGCATTGCCGGGTCGGGAATGGGGTAAATCAGGTGGTTAACAATCTGGTTATGCTCCGGCGCAAGGCGGAAATACTCGCCACGGAACGGGCAGATGATAAAGCCCGGTTCGCGTCCGAGCATTTTCACCAGCCGGTCAGCCATTAACCCGGAACAGCTAATCAGCGTTGACGCTTCGTATTCGCTACCCTGACGGGTACGGACGACCACGCCGTTTTTATGCTCACTGAGAGCACTCACTTCGGCGTTATAGATAATCTCACCGCCTCTGGCCTGAAAAATTTTTGCCATTGCCGCCGTCACTTCGTGGTAGCTGACAATGCCGCTGGACGGCACAAAAATACCGCCCAGCCCGGTGATATTTGGTTCGCGCTCGCGCAGCTCTTCGGCGTTTAACCACTCGCGATCGATTCCGTTCGCCGCCGTGCGTTCCCATAAGGCGCGCATCCGTTCCATTTCGAGTTCAGACGTGGCGACCAGCATCTTGCCGCAGTTGTCGTAGCGAATGCCGTTTTGATCGCAAAAGGCTTTGGTGGCGCGGTTTCCTGCCAGGCAAAACTGCGCCTTCAGGCTGCCGGGCGTGTAATAGACCCCGGCATGGATTACGCCGCTGTTGTGGCCCGTTTGGTGACAGGCCGGGCCGGGCTCTTTTTCCAGCAACGCTATGCGGGCGTCAGGATAGATATCAATCAGTTGCATGGCGGTCGACATGCCGATGATGCCGCCGCCAATAATCACAAAATCATACATCCGCTCAATTCCTTTGCGCTTACTGATGCGTCTGGTAGTGGTTAGTGGCGTAAGCGAAATAGCCGCGCTGGCGCATCAGTTCACGACGCAGATCCGGATGCGCGGTAAAGCGGTCGCGACCGTGCAGCCAGAACAGATTGTTAATCAACAGGAATTTGCCAACGGGAACCGGCACAGAAAGAATGCCTTTGCTGGTTTCAATGGCATCGGAAAGCTCGCTCAACCACACGCCTTCTTCGAAGTCTTTCGGCTGGACAAACTGGTCGATATAGCGTATCACCGGGCGGCCCTGCTGATCGACATCGAACACCGGATGGAAGACATCTTTGCTGACGTTTTTGCTCGGCGGCGCGGCAAAGCGCATCGGACGGCGCGCCAGCGGATGGCGGAAAAAGTGGTCCAGATGTTCCCAGTCATCGAGATGCAGCAGCAGCGAGTTACCGCCCTGCATGTTCTGCTCGTCGATTTTCATCATCAGCACGTAATCAGTGAGCTCTTCGACGTAAGTGCCGTCGTTGTGCAGCTCCATTACGCGGTGCGGCTGACGAAGATAGCTGTCTGAGTTATCAACATTTTTCACCACGAAACGCGCGTAATACTGACCGCTCATGGCGTCAAAATTGGAGCGACCAATCAGATGCGCCACCGCCGTCGCCAGCTTCACCATCTCATCCGCCTGCGCGACATCATCGATACCCACCGCATTGATCTACAGCGCACCTTCAGCGCGGTTTAACAGGGTCTTCAACAGCAGCGGTTGCAGCTGATTCGCACACAGATCGTCGAGAATTTTGCCTACCCGAAAACGCAGAAACGATTTGTACTCCAGCGCCTGCACGGGCCACTCGGCAACCTGTTCGAGGAACCGATTGGTCGTCTGTTCGGTGAAGGTAAGTTCCAGCAGACGCGGGGATTGCGCCGACGGGATTAGAGTGAATCCGCTATAGTCCTGGCCTGAATCGACAGCGTTATTTTGTACGGCAGTCAGTGCATTCATCAGAAGCGATCCTCTTATGAGATGTAGGGTGACATGGCGATGCTCATTTCGTAGCCATAATCTAAAAATATCTACATTTCTGAAAAATGCACACAAAAGCGACATATTGTTTTCTTATTGCGATTAAAAACAGTAAGTGATTAATGTTTTAGTGGCTAAAAATATGTGGTATGAATAAAAAATAATCAATAAAAACACATAATTAATGATTGGCGGTAATGAAAATTAGGTATGAGGTTATTTTAAAAATAAAAAACAGCTTTGCCCTGAGAATTTATACAGGGCAAAGTAAATTAAAGCTCTGTTGTTATCTGCTATTAGGAAACTGACTTATTTTGCCGAACAAGATAGCGCTTCGCCCGGGTACGCTGATATGTAAATTCTTACCTGATGTGTTGAACCGTTCATCTGGAGAGATAGTCTGGAAATTACCATGTTTATCATTAGTAACAGTAACGCTGCCACATCCCATATTTTTATATACTCCAGGTTGTAATGGCTTTTGCCAAATTCCCTCCACGGATTCCAATCCTTTATTGATAATAATTAGTCCATCGTGAGGACTTTCATCGATATTCAGTGAGGCACCACGACTAAAGGTAAGCACATCTCTTGTCGAGAGTTCGCTTCTAAATTTAGTTTTATTATTTACTAAGTCACCTGTTTTATGTTGGGGTGGGGAAAACATTATCTTTAATCAGGTGACCAAATTTAGTTGACTACTATAGAATAGATAGTTCACTATAATAATAAGTAAATGCACATGCACCCTAATAGAAGTATGAGTGGAAGATGTGTTTATCAGGGATGAGATGGCTTTTAGTAAGATGCAGCTTGAATAATATCAATAAAAGAAATGGTGATTTTGTTTTTTACTAATACAAACAATTTCAAAATGAATGCTTTAGTTAACAAAAAACAGGTTTTGTGGATTGGTAATGTGTCTTTGTCTAAAGCAATAAATAATATTGTAAGTGCGATTAGAAATGCGTTTTGGGGAGATTGTTGTAAACTCAGACGTGGTGATAATAAAAAATGGCTTCCGGGAGAGAAATAACCGTTCTCAGCAGTGAGAGTATAGCTTGCCCCCAGGCAAACAAAAAATATCAGATGGTTTATCACGCCATACAGCAAGTTCGGCACATTTACTAAATGTAAAATCGACAATTGTCTTTGTTAAACATAACATCAGAGGCGGCGACATCTCCGTCCGTACAGGTAAAACATCCAGCATCTCCTTTTACGACTATAATGACTCACAGGGAATTTATGGCAGAACGGACACTTCCTCCACCCGAACCTCCTCGGCCTTCTAAGTCGACTCTTGCCACATTTATAAATCGTAATGCAGGGGGGGGGCAGGACGAGATGTGTCTTTGCCTGCGCCGATAAAACCGTTGGGCTCGCAATCAGTTTTTTCTGATTCTATGAGATTGTCACGTATGGAATTAAAAGAAAAAATAACTAAAGAATTTGATATAGATAATTGGTAAGGTCACCGGTGGGGGGATAATGCAATTAGTTCTAATAGATTTTTAAAAACACCATGATATTGATGTTAATATACGTTTAAATCATGATAAAGTGAATGATTTTGATAAAGGTGCAATAAATTTAATTAATATTAGTAATTATTATAATATCATTAACCATGAATGGTAATATTAAATTAATATATGCACCTGCCGATAGGGATTGTTTGTCTCATACTATGATTAAGTCTCATCAAATGACAAAAAAAAAACCATATGGTAATGAATTACAAAAAGATAAGCCTGAATGGTTCATTTTAAAAGAGGATTTAAAAACTCATTTTGAGAAAAAACTTTGATCTGTTTGTGGATTAGACAAGAATTGTTTTAATATCTGAAAATTCACATGAAGAAAACAAAACACTCTATTAAGTAATTCAGTATTCAAGTGTTAAATGAAGCATTTGATTGTTTTCACTAATTAGTATATCAAAAATATAAGCCCTTATTTAAACACAAGGGCTTAAACAGTCAGATGTAACTAGCTATAATCCATAACGACAAAATTCCTAATTATGGAATGTCTTTTTTAGGTGTTTATATAGCCTTATGAATTTAAATTACAAAGCATGGCATTTCAGTTAGTAAATTGATACTGTCATGAGCAGTGGCTTCTCTACTTGTAAACATTGTCAGGTTAAAGTTTTTTTTGAAGTATAAATCTCAATGCTGTTAGTAACTATTTACTCTGAGAGGTCATATATTAAAGATTCTGAAATTCCACAGAGTTTATGTAAATTTTTTGTATCTAATCTACAATGATTTGCACCAACTAAAATAACTCCGTTACTATCTTTTTTATCTTGTTAAATGATGTAGCCATACCTTCATTCCGCTCTTTAACTTTTTCTATTATGTTTTTTTTCTTTGGTACTTTATTGTCTATGAAATGTATTTCCACACAATGCATTTTTGCAAATAAAATTAATGTAGGTAAAGATATTTCATTATCTTTACTGCCAGTAATTGCTGAGCAATCGGAGGAAAACTCATTAAATAAAGAATCTTGCATTAGATCATCATATTTTCGACCGTTCAAATACATGCTGAACTTCGTTCGTTCATCCCCTCCGAACAGATCGCATGTAAGATCTGGAAGCTCAAGATAAATATTATCAACTTTTCCGCTTTCAATTAATTTTATTAAAAAGAATCTAGCATTTGCGCGGTCATGCCTTTCGCAAACAATAATGTTGTCATTGTCAAGATTTAATATGGCATCTGATAATAATTTATTTTCCCGTTCTGAGAATGATATGGACATTGTTAAACTCATCGGACGGGTATGGTATTTTTGATATATGGGGAAATTTCTCACACAACTATTAATACTAAACATATATACTACCTGACCAAATTTTGTTCTCTGCTTACCTGTTAAATAATTATACTCATCATTAAGATAATACAAAAACAGAATATGCAATTATATACACGCGATATAAGTATTTCAATGCTTCCATGCTGATTTCTGGAGCCATTTCTTCGGTTGGATTTTTTCTACTTAACCAGATAAGAGTTAAATGGCGAATTGAGAGAAATGCATCCTGAGATAGGTATTTTGAAGGCGAAAAAGATGATTGAGTGCTTAATTACGATGAATTCTTGAGTGAATACTTTAGATAGTAAATCTGTATCTCGATACAGGAGTTAATTAATATCTTGAGTTGAGGTTTGTAAGATGATATCTTGTATGTTGATAAAGTTTTTATACGTAGATGATATTAATGGTATTTTTGTAAATAATTACTATATGGAATAGGGAGTAATATTAAGTTTATTTAAGGATGGATTTCTAAAAAACTAAAAAATTAGTCTTTTTTTCGTTTGTTTTGATGTGATTTAAAATTATTCATGAATTTTTTTGAAAAAACATGTTTCCTGAAAACCAGAGAAAGAAAAACTAAATTAGCTGGCGTCATGAGTAGCACAACGATTCGGGAGTTTTCTTTGGCTGTAGGTTCGCCAGCAATCACTTCGATTCTTTGTGTAAGATACTCCTTAGGTATAACCCTATGCCTGTGTTCTGTTGATGAAATGTTCGATTTAAGTGGAGGTAATAACGATGTGGATTCATACAATTAGTTACTCAATATAATCACTGTATGTTATATTTCTGTCTGCCAGAATTTAAGTTCTAATAATGAATAAAAAGGATGTGTAATGATAAATGGCATTTCTCAACTGAGGTCTATTCAGTCAAATTCAGCTCAGTCAAATTCAGCTTTATTCGCTCTGGAATCGGTATTAGACGTAAGTTCTTACCTGGAAAATAACTGGTCTGACAAGCCATGGGCTGAGCGAATTCTAAGCTACTTAGGTTTAAGCCATTGTAGGTCGGAGTATAAAGATGACGACCGATTATTATTGGATGTATTAAGTGTATTAAAACCGATATTACCAAGTAGTAATGAAGCAGGAAAAGTGCAGGCAAGTTTTTCGGATGGCTCCAGGCTAACCATTTCAGTCACAAAAAGTGAGCTGATTGAAATAGCTGTTACTACCCCAGAAGGAGATGAGGTTTCCATATTTCCTGAAAGAAATAAACAAGATTGTTTACTGAAATCATTACCTGTTGCTTTGCATATGCCATATATTAAAAAACATCATTCTTTACCGGAAATTGAGGTGAATGGGGCTGATGGTATGCGTTTTTTATGTAATTTTGCTGCCAAACTTTCAACAGCAATAGTTCCTTATAGTGAAAAAACGAATCCCCTTTCTGGCGTAAGCCCCCTGAATTCTATATATGCAGATACGTTCAGAGGGCTTGGAAACTCAGACGTCTCTATTAATGGTGTAAGTTTATCTCGTGAAGCTCAGCAACTTCTTTGTCATTTTATTGGTCTTAAAGATACAGGCTCTTCTCCTCCCTCAAACATCATAAATAACGGTATTGATTATGATCAGGCTGTTATCTTGGTCTCTAAAAGTCATGTTGGAGAAGAACAAAAGGCCCTTTTGACTGCGGTACTGTGTCAGCCTGAATTTGTTGCTGCTATATGTTCCTCTTTCTATCAATCGTTTACTGTTCCTGCTTTTTTGTTAATGCATGAGCGAATATTTCTCGCGCGTCAGCATTTTTCAGAAAAATCATTAGTTTTACCAAATGCACATTTTAGTATAAATATATCGAATTCTTCAAATGGTGGACTCTATGTTTTTAACAATGTGGGTACCTTCATCATGGCTCCGGGAGAGAGAGGTGATGTTGTCGGTGTATTTACTATGAGAACATCTTATGAAATACCTTTGGGTACCAGGTGTGAAATACCTGAGCTCGTTCGAGTGATTAAACCCATTTACAGTGCATCTGAAGCATATTCGAGGAATTGATACTGCACAACTATAGATACTATGCAGTAAATTTGAAATGAGATGTATTCGTCGCAACGAGTACATCTCAGGTGTACAGATATAAAATATGACTGATACCGGCTCTTTTGGACTCTCCGATACTGACGTTCAATGTTTGGGATGCAAAACGAAACTGTGCTCAGGAATTAAATATTATAATGTACTCCCATGTTTTATTGCATTGAGAGTGGTTTTTTTGTTAATTATTAGAAGTATTTTATTGTTATCTATTTTTTTTGTTGTTTGTTACCATTAAAATAAAAATCACAATCGAGGGGGGTGTTTTTTTTGTGCATTCTTTTTGTTATGCAGGGTATTAATTAATGAGTTAAATGAGATAAAATCATTTACTAATAATTAATAAGGGGGTTATTGTTTGTTATTTGTTTGCTGGGTTGATTTGGGCTTTTTCATAAGATATAAACATTGATGAGTTGTTAGTTTGTGGCTCTTATGGTTGAGAGCTTTGTTATCAATACTGAAATTGTTTTTATCTAATTGGTTTCATAATGGACTTCAGATCTGGTGATAAAAACATTATGTGAAAATCATGAATAAAATATACGCATTAAAATATTGTCACGCGACAGGGGGGCTGATTGCTGTATCCGAACTGGCCTCCAGAGTTATGAAGAAAGCCGCTCGCGGCAGCCTTTTAGCATTATTTAATCTATCATTGTATGGTGCTTTTTTAAGCGCATCTCAGGCTGCTCAACTAAATATTGATAATGTATGGGCTAGAGATTATTTAGACCTCGCACAAAATAAGGGGGTGTTTAAAGCTGGTGCGACCAATGTTTCAATTCAACTCAAGAATGGCCAGACGTTTAATTTTCCAAATGTTCCAATTCCTGATTTCTCGCCGGCCTCAAATAAAGGCGCTACTACATCTATAGGTGGAGCTTATAGTGTCACAGCAACCCATAACGGAACAACTCATCATGCAATAAGCACCCAAAACTGGGGACAAAGCTCATATAAATATATAGACCGGATGACGAATGGAGATTTTGCTGTAACACGACTTGATAAGTTTGTTGTTGAAACAACAGGGGTAAAAAATTCAGTAGATTTTTCTCTCAATAGTCATGATGCTCTTGAACGTTATGGTGTGGAGATCAATGGTGAGAAAAAAATCATTGGTTTCAGGGTTGGGGCCGGGACGACTTATACCGTTCAAAATGGTAATACATATAGTACAGGACAGGTATACAATCCTCTTTTGTTAAGCGCTTCAATGTTTCAGTTAAACTGGGATAACAAAAGACCATATAATAACACGACACCTTTTTATAATGAAACTACCGGTGGAGACAGTGGTTCCGGTTTCTATCTGTATGATAACGTAAAAAAAGAATGGGTTATGCTTGGTACTTTATTTGGAATAGCATCCAGTGGTGCAGATGTTTGGTCTATTCTGAATCAGTATGATGAAAATACAGTTAATGGTTTAAAAAACAAATTTACTCAAAAAGTCCAGTTAAACAATAATACAATGTCGCTTAATAGTGACAGTTTTACGTTAGCTGGTAATAATACAGCAGTGGAAAAAAATAATAATAACTATAAAGATCTAAGTTTTAGTGGTGGTGGAAGTATTAATTTCGACAATGACGTAAACATTGGCTCTGGTGGTCTCATTTTTGATGCAGGGCATCATTATACTGTCACTGGTAATAATAAAACATTCAAGGGTGCCGGGCTGGATATTGGTGACAATACTACAGTCGACTGGAATGTGAAAGGGGTTGTCGGTGATAACCTGCATAAAATTGGTGCAGGTACATTGAATGTTAATGTTTCTCAAGGTAATAATCTTAAAACGGGGGATGGTCTTGTCGTATTAAATAGCGCTAATGCATTTGATAATATTTATATGGCCAGTGGTCATGGTGTTGTAAAAATTAATCATAGTGCAGCGCTTAACCAGAACAATGACTATAGAGGTATTTTCTTTACTGAAAATGGTGGTACTCTGGATTTAAATGGTTATGACCAGAGTTTTAATAAAATTGCAGCGACAGATATAGGAGCACTCATAACAAATAGTGCAGTGCAGAAAGCAGTTCTTTCTGTTAATAATCAGTCAAACTATATGTATCATGGTTCTGTTTCAGGTAATACAGAGATAAACCACCAGTTTGATACCCAAAAAAATAATAGTCGCCTGATTCTGGACGGTAATGTCGATATTACAAATGACATTAACATTAAGAATAGCCAGCTCACCATGCAGGGACATGCTACATCTCATGCTGTTTTTAGAGAGGGTGGGGTTACCTGCATGCTGCCAGGAGTTATTTGTGAAAAGGATTATGTTTCAGGCATACAGCAACAGGAAAACTCAGCCAATAAAAATAATAATACAGATTATAAGACCAATAATCAGGTATCATCATTTGAGCAACCTGACTGGGAAAATCGTCTGTTTAAGTTTAAGACATTGAATCTGATAAATTCAGATTTTATCGTTGGCCGTAATGCTATTGTTGTTGGTGATATTTCTGCCAATAATTCCACTCTGTCTTTAAGTGGAAAAGATACAAAAGTACATATTGATATGTATGACGGCAAAAACATCACGGGAGATGGCTTCGGTTTTCGGCAGGATATTAAAGATGGTGTATCTGTTTCTCCTGAGAGCAGCAGTTATTTTGGAAATGTTACGCTGAATAATCACTCATTACTGGATATTGGTAATAAATTTACCGGTGGTATCGAGGCTTATGACAGCTCCGTGAGTGTGACCTCACAGAATGCTGTTTTTGATCGTGTTGGCAGCTTTGTCAACAGCAGCCTGACCCTCGAAAAAGGAGCAAAACTAACGGCTCAGGGCGGTATTTTCAGCACCGGGGCTGTGGACGTAAAAGAAAATGCCTCCCTGATCCTGACGGGGACACCTTCTGCACAGAAACAGGAGTATTACTCCCCTGTGATTTCTACAACGGAAGGGATTAACCTCGGAGATAAGGCCAGCCTTTCTGTTAAAAACATGGGCTATCTGAGTTCGGATATTCATGCAGGAACCACGGCGGCAACCATTAATCTGGGAGACGGTGATGCTGAGACGGATTCTCCGTTATTCAGCTCCCTGATGAAGGGATATAACGCGGTTCTGAGTGGCAACATTACGGGTGAGCAGAGTACGGTAAATATGAACAATGCTCTGTGGTACTCTGACGGAAACTCAACGATCGGAACGCTGAAGAGTACGGGGGGACGAGTTGAACTGGGGGGCGGGAAAGACTTTGCCACCCTGCGGGTAAAAGAGCTTAACGCAAATAACGCCACATTCCTGATGCATACCAACAACAGTCAGGCTGACCAGCTGAATGTCACGAATAAACTGTTGGGCAGTAATAATACCGTCCTGGTCGACTTTTTAAACAAGCCAGCCAGTGAAATGAACGTGACGTTAATTACCGCACCGAAAGGGAGTGACGAGAAAACGTTCACTGCAGGAACGCAGCAGATTGGTTTCAGTAATGTCACGCCGGTAATCAGCACAGAAAAAACGGATGATGCCACAAAATGGATGCTGACAGGGTATCAGACCGTCTCTGATGCCGGTGCCTCGAAAACCGCAACGGACTTTATGGCGTCAGGTTATAAATCCTTCCTGACAGAGGTCAATAATCTGAACAAGCGTATGGGTGACCTGCGGGATACTCAGGGGGATGCCGGCGTCTGGGCGCGCATCATGAACGGTACCGGTTCGGCAGATGGTGGTTACAGCGATAACTACACTCACGTTCAGATTGGTGCCGACAGAAAGCATGAGCTGGACGGTGTGGATTTGTTCACGGGTGCATTACTGACCTATACAGACAGCAATGCAAGCAGCCACGCCTTCAGTGGTAAAACCAAATCCGTGGGGGGAGGGTTGTACGCTTCAGCACTCTTTGATTCCGGGGCTTATTTTGACCTGATTGGTAAATATCTCCATCACGACAATCAGTACACGGCGAGTTTTGCGTCTCTTGGTACAAAAGACTACAGCTCTCATTCCTGGTATGCCGGTGCAGAGGTCGGGTATCGTTACCACCTGTCGGAAGAGTCCTGGGTGGAGCCACAGATGGAGCTGGTTTACGGTTCTGTGTCAGGAAAATCTTTTAGCTGGGAAGACCGGGGAATGGCCCTGAGCATGAAAGACAAGGATTATAACCCACTGATTGGCCGTACCGGTGTTGACGTGGGAAGAACCTTCTCCGGAGACGACTGGAAAATTACCGCGCGAGCCGGGCTGGGTTACCAGTTCGACCTGCTGGCGAACGGAGAAACGGTTCTGCGGGATGCATCCGGAGAGAAACGTTTTGAAGGTGAAAAGGACAGCAGAATGCTGATGAATGTGGGGATGAATGCGGAAATTAAGGATAATATGCGTTTTGGCTTGGAGCTGGAAAAATCGGCGTTCGGGAAATATAACGTGGACAATGCGATAAACGCTAACTTCCGTTATTCTTTCTGACAGACGTTTAAATCTGGCCTGCCATCTGGCAGGCCTTTTTATAGACACGAAAATCTTTCTCACAAGAAGCTCGCATTTTGCTCTCATAATAAAAACAAACAAAAGTGAAACATGTTTCTCAAAATCAAATTACGATGATATTTGAACTGAATATGTTTATATACTGCTTTTGATAATTATTTTCTGTGAGTTAACATTGTTAATACAGCATTCTTAATAAATGAAAATTAAATATTTTTGTGCAATATGTCCGGTTAAAGTGCTCAATGAGCGCGTTCAGCTTTGGCTTACCCGGCTGGATAACCTACGGTTTTAATGCATATTTCTCTGCCTGTTCAGCCTGTGTCAGCAAGATAAATTTTGGATTATTGTCCATGCGAAGCATAGTTGGAATAGCGCTCTCCTTCGTTAACAAACTGATGATGTTGGACACCCTCTAAATGAAAGTGGCACTTCCCCCAACTTAGGGGAGATTTTCATGCCAGTGGACTCATTTCCCTTCGCCTCAGTAATTCGAATCCAGAACAACCATACATCTGTAGTTTCATCATTTTCAGACGATTTACATGGTCCTCGGCAATACCATTACTTCAGCTACTGATAAGAATTTCGGTGATTTTTTAGGTGACCGTTCACTGGTTGCGAAAACGCCACTTTTTACCCGTGGCTAATAGTAAGAGTAAAAAAGTGATAAAAATTTTTGAGGTTGCGATTAAGCGCAACCTTAGTGATATGACAGTAGAAAGTCAGTCATTATTTCGTTGCTGCTTCAACTAGGCCATCAAGCCATGCCTGGTGACCATTCAGCATTGGGTTCGGGCGAGTATTTGCCAGTTCTTTTGCCGGAACTCCGTTCTGTGTTTCCTGCGTCAGGATACGTACCCGGTTACTGGAAAGATCCTCCAGTAACCATGCATGATGTACATCGAGACGTTGAGTAGTATTTTCTTCACCGGACCATCCGTGCCAGGCCAGACGAGCAGGTTTGCCTTCCATCGGTGGGACAAACTCCACAACCTGAGCTTCAACAGGAAAACCAAAGGTTTTGAAATAGAAACGCACCCCATTTTCCAGTTCTGGCTTTTTGTTATCGTAAAAGCGAATATCAGCACAATTTTTGGCCACAGGAATGGCTGACTCAGAAGCGGCCAGATATCTTTAACATTAAGACCAGAGATAATCATTTCATTGGAAACAAAGTTATCAGTAAAACCAGGAACAAAACCTTCAGGCCAGTTAATCTCGTTCATAAATTTCTCCAGTTACGGTAATTAATTGTGCTGAGCATGTTGCTTCAGAAGCCGTATTCAATGTGGCAGCAACAATTATTGAGATTATTGTGTTATAATGCCAATCGTTATTCTTTATGATCTGAATAAGAAAACTTATATCACCGTTGTGGAGTGCTGGTTTATCTCAAAGCACAAAGCGCGAATCCATTGATGGGCTGGATCATGATGAGTACGCTCGTGCCACGCCATGCTTTTAGTGAAGCCTGGAATTTTAATCGGTAAGGGAATGATAGTAAGGTCACTGTTGTTCGGGACCATACGGCTGGGTACAACAGCAATCATGTCAGTTAATCGTAATATGTCTGGTATCACCAAAAAGCTGTTAACAGAATACCGACACGTCGCTTGAGATTTAACTCAGCCAGTACCTCATCCGTTACACCAGTAAAATGACCTTCTGTGGACACCAGAATATGTTCCTGTTCACAGAATTGTTTGATCGTCATTTTTGAATTGTGTGATTCATAGACATCGTTTCACTATAATACCTCACTATGTACAGGGAAATTCAGCAGCGGCTACAGTGGGTAAAATTCTATGAAACGTCCGGTGATGCGGGATTTATATGCCGTCGCCTCAAGCGTTCACCATCAACGAAAACCGGTACTTGCGAAGTCGCTCTGATTCTGGAGTTACGTTCTCAGCGAAATCTGGGTGCAAGACGTATTCAAAGCGAGTTAAAACGACTCACTGGCAATAGCAACAATCCACAAAGTCCTTTGCCAGAATCAGGTTAAACCTGTTGTTAAATTTCGGCGTGAAGTTGATTTCATTCGCTACGAACGCCCTGTTCCCGGTGATCGGGTTCAGATGGATACCTGTAAAATTGGCCCCGGCTTATATCAGTACACATCTGTTGATGATTGCACTCGCTACAGAGTCCTGAGGCTCTACTCTCGTCGCACGGCGGTAAACTCACTGGATTTTATTGATTGTGTTATTGAAGAAATGCCTTTCCCGATATAGCGCTCTCAGACAGACCGGAGAAGAGAATTTTTTGCCGTTAAAGTGCAGGAAAGATTAAAATAATACGGCATCAAGTTTCGTCCAAATAAGCCAGCGTCACCTCATCTTAACGGAAAGGTTGAACGTTCCCAAAAGACAGACAAAGCAGAGTCTTACGCTACCGTAGATCTTTCTGCTGATGACCTGAAGGAACTACAGGCAGAATGGCAGCATTACTATAACTGGGAACGTCCTCATAGCGCTCACAACGGTAAAACTCCGATGGAGCGCTACTTTGAACTTGCTGAGAAAACACCATACTCCGATGCCGTTCATGCAAAGTATCAGCCCAATGAAGAGCATATACAGGAACAGAATTACAAGCTTGAACTTGAACTGAGAAAATTGAAACGATGTCTATGAATCACACCTCTAATCGGACGCTATTTGTAATAACGTAGGCAGAGTGAATCGTTATCCAACCAATCGCATTCCTTTCATCCCACCTTCAATAATACTTCCACGATCTGCCGCTTGAACAAAATTCGTCCACCACTGCATCATTGGACGACGCTGCTCCAGGTAATCGCTGCGGTTATAAGAGCGACGAACTTCATTCTTGTCTACATGGGCAAGTGCTGCCTCAATGGCATCAGGCGGAAAGCCTTGTTCATTAAGGGCTGTACTGGCGATAGATCGCAGGCCGTGTGAAACGAGCACCCCACCAAAACCTGCGCGTTTTAGCTATGCGTTTACGGTCTGACTGTTCATCGGCTGGTTTGGCTTGATGCGGCTGGGAAAGATAAATTCTCGATTTCCACTTAACGGCTTCATCATCTCCAGTATCGCAATTGCTTCATCTGACAATGGAACAGTATGGTCGCGGTTCGTTTTCATGCGTGCTGCAGGAATCTTCCACTCTTGTGCTTCTATGTCTATCTCTTCCCAGCGAGCTTCAGCCGCTTCGGCAGGGCGGGTAATAGTAAGAAGTTGCCACATGAACAGGCAGCGTGTGGAAAGGCTAATGCTGGCTGTTCGCATTGTCTGCATCAGTTGAGGTAGCTGATCCGGTCGAATGCTGGGCATGTTCTTTTACTGAGGCTTCTCGAAGGCTTTACCAATATTAACGCTGGGAACAGCATCAATCAGCCATGTGTTTTGGGCATAGGTCATGACCTCATTAATGCGCTGGCACAGGCGACAAACGGTTTTGCTCCTCTGGCCTGAACCGGTTGGACGGCCTGAACCAGTGTGTGAGCTTTAATATCTGTAACGCTAACGTCGCCAATTGCAGGAAAGACATCTCTTCAATAGAGCGCCAGATATCGTCGGCATAGTCCTCTGTCACGCTGGCTTTCTTCACATTCCATCATCGTTCAGCCACGAGTTGGAAAGTATTGGTTTTAGCTTCAAGCGAACTGCGAAGTTGTTCTTGCTGATGTTCCTGTGGATCGATTTGTTTCGCCAGGAGAGAGCGTGACTCTGCCCGGTAGTTTCTGGCATCGGCAAGCGTAACTGACGGGTAGGGGCCTATGCTCTTCTTCGCACGTTTCTTGGTGACAGGGCGAATGTAGCGAAACTGCCAGATTTTACTCCCGCTGGATTTGATAAGTAGCTCAAGGCCATCGCCATCATAGAGAACGTAGTCCGCTTCCTTGGTGTCACTAACGGTGCAATAGTGATCCACACCCAACGCCTGAAATCAGATCCAGGGGGTAATCTGCTCTCCTGATTCAGGAGAGTTTATGGTCACTTTTGAGACAGTTATGGAAATTAAAATCCTGCACAAGCAGGGAATGAGTAGCCGGGCGATTGCCAGAGAACTGGGGATCTCCCGCAATACCGTTAAACGTTATTTGCAGGCAAAATCTGAGCCGCCAAAATATACGCCGCGACCTGCTGTTGCTTCACTCCTGGATGAATACCGGGATTATATTCGTCAACGTATCGCCGATGCTCATCCTTACAAAATCCCGGCAACGGTAATCGCTCGCGAGATCAGAGACCAGGGATATCGTGGCGGAATGACCATTCTCAGGGCATTCATTCGTTCTCTCTCGGTTCCTCAGGAGCAGGAGCCTGCCGTTCGGTTCGAAACTGAACCCGGACGACAGATGCAGGTTGACTGGGGCACTATGCGTAATGGTCGCTCACCGCTTCACGTGTTCGTTGCTGTTCTCGGATACAGCCGAATGCTGTACATCGAATTCACTGACAATATGCGTTATGACACGCTGGAGACCTGCCATCGTAATGCGTTCCGCTTCTTTGGTGGTGTGCCGCGCGAAGTGTTGTATGACAATATGAAAACTGTGGTTCTGCAACGTGACGCATATCAGACCGGTCAGCACCGGTTCCATCCTTCGCTGTGGCAGTTCGGCAAGGAGATGGGCTTCTCTCCCCGACTGTGTCGCCCCTTCAGGGCACAGACTAAAGGTAAGGTGGAACGGATGGTGCAGTACACCCGTAACAGTTTTTACATCCCACTAATGACTCGCCTGCGCCCGATGGGGATCACTGTCGATGTTGAAACAGCCAACCGCCACGGTCTGCGCTGGCTGCACGATGTCGCTAACCAACGAAAGCATGAAACAATCCAGGCCCGTCCCTGCGATCGCTGGCTCGAAGAGCAGCAGTCCATGCTGGCACTGCCTCCGGAGAAAAAAGAGTATGACGTGCATCCTGGTGAAAATCTGGTGAACTTCGACAAACACCCCCTGCATCATCCACTCTCCATCTACGACTCATTCTGCAGAGGAGTGGCGTGATGATGGAACTGCAGCATCAACGACTGATGGCGCTCGCCGGGCAGTTGCAACTGGAAAGCCTTATAAGCGCAGCGCCTGCGCTGTCACAACAGGCAGTAGACCAGGAATGGAGTTATATGGACTTCCTGGAGCATCTGCTTCATGAAGAAAAACTGGCACGTCATCAACGTAAACAGGCGATGTATACCCGAATGGCAGCCTTCCCGGCGGTGAAAACGTTCGAAGAGTATGACTTCACATTCGCCACCGGAGCACCGCAGAAGCAACTCCAGTCGTTACGCTCACTCAGCTTCATAGAACGTAATGAAAATATCGTATTACTGGGGCCATCAGGTGTGGGGAAAACCCATCTGGCAATAGCGATGGGCTATGAAGCAGTCCGTGCAGGTATCAAAGTTCGCTTCACAACAGCAGCAGATCTGTTACTTCAGTTATCTACGGCACAACGTCAGGGCCGTTATAAAACGACGCTTCAGCGTGGAGTAATGGCCCCCCGCCTGCTCATCATTGATGAAATAGGCTATCTGCCGTTCAGTCAGAAAGAAGCAAAGCTGTTCTTCCAGGTCATCGCTAAACGTTACGAAAAGAGCGCAATGCTCCTGACATCCAATCTGCCGTTCGGGCAGTGGGATCAAACGTTCGCCGGTGATGCAGCCCTGACCTCAGCGATGCTGGACCGTATCTTACACCACTCACATGTCGTTCAAATCAAAGGAGAAAGCTATCGACTCAAACAGAAACGAAAGGCCGGGGTTATAGCAGAAGCTAATCCTGAGTAAAACGGTGGATCAATATTGAGCCGTTGGTGGAGATATAAGTGGATCACTTTTCATCCGTCGTTGACACTTGGGTTTAGCAGATTCGATTTCTTTAACGGATAGAGGTTTGGTTTGTCTTGCCATTGCCGGGTTTCCATAGTTTTAGGCACCTCAAAAACAATAAAGCTTTATGAGGTGCCTAACAAGGTGCCTAAAAGGTTCGGATTTAATTAGTTGGTATCAGACTTCGCGGGACAAATTCAAGGCACAAAAAAGCCCGCAGGGCTTGCGCCGTGCGGGCTCTTAGGACTTCATCGGATGACTCTGGTAATCACCGATGGAGAATTTTGGTGGAGCTGGCGGGAGTTGAACCCGCGTCCGAAATTCCTACATCCTCGGTACTACATGCTTAGTCAGTCTTTACATTCGCTTGCCAGCTGCGGACGGACACGCTACTAACAAACTAGCCTGATTAAGTTTTAACGCTTCAGCCCCAGGCAGGGCTTCCACGCGATCTCTTTTGGGTTTGACCTCTCTTGATCCCCGTCCTAAGAGCGGAGGCTAGGGAGAGAGGGCTCTAAGCAGGTTATTAAGCTGCTAAAGCGAAGCTTTCGTCGTTTGCGACTATTTTTTGCGGCTTTTTACGAGGCCAACCGCCCCTCGGCATGCACCTTGGGTTTCGCAAATCCCGTCGAATCCAGAATCAGCCCCAATGTGTAACGATAAGTATACCAGATTTATGAGCAGCATGACTAGCCCAAAAGGCGTTATCATCCTGGAATTAGCGCCTGCATAGTATGATTTTTTTCGATTAAGCAATGGGATGGCTACATCTGTGTCAGATTTGACAGTCGACAAGATGTTCATTCGCGCCACCGGATAGGGAGGCGCGGTGAGGATTTGATTAGTATCGCTTATATAGGTTTAACGATGGGCGTTTTTCATGATACGCGCTTTATCCACCTGCCATTCGCGTTCTTTGATATCTGAACGTTTATCGTGCTGTTTTTTACCTTTGGCGACGCCGATTTTCACTTTGCACCAGGCATTTTTCCAGTACAGGGAGAGCGCTACTACGGTATAACCTTCTCGATTGACGCGACCGTACAATGAGTCCAGTTCGCGCTGGTTGAGAAGTAACTTGCGGGTACGGGTAGGATCGCACACCACATGCGTGGAGGCCACAGCCATTGGCGTGATGTTAGCGCCAAACAGAAATGCCTCTCCGTCGCGCAGAAGGACATAGCTGTCGCTGATATTGGCTTTTCCTGCGCGCAGGGATTTAACCTCCCAGCCTTGCAGGGCAAGTCCCGCTTCGAACTCTTCTTCGATAAAGTATTCGTGACGGGCGCGCTTGTTAAGCGCGATGGTCGCTGAACCAGGTTTATGTGCTTTTTTCTTCGTCATAAGCGTCGTGAATCATCGGTAATCTGAAATCGAAAACACCCCATATCAATCCTGCGGGGGACAAGGCTCTATCTTAGCATGATCCCGATGTTACCCAGCGCCGGGATAGCGTTTTTTTTACAGCAGGATAAATGATATTATTTGTTGGATTTTTGTTGATGGAAATTGTTATGCCTCAGATTAGCCGGACCGCACTGGTACCCTACAGCGCGGAGCAAATGTATCAGTTAGTGAATGACGTTCAGTCTTATCCTCAGTTTTTACCAGGGTGCACTGGAAGCCGGATTCTGGAGTCCACTCCTGGGCAGATGACCGCTGCGGTAGATGTGTCTAAGGCTGGGATCAGCAAAACGTTTACAACCCGCAACCAGTTGACCAGTAATCAAAGTATTCTCATGAGTCTGGTTGATGGACCGTTTAAGAAATTGATCGGCGGTTGGAAGTTTACGCCGTTGAGCCAGGACGCGTGCCGTATTGAGTTTCATCTCGACTTTGAGTTTACCAATAAGTTGATTGAACTCGCCTTTGGTCGTGTGTTTAAAGAGCTGGCAGCTAATATGGTGCAGGCTTTTACTGTTCGTGCAAAAGAGGTCTACAGTGCCAGGTAAAATTGCCGTTGAGGTGGCTTATGCGCTACCTGAGAAGCAGTACCTGCAGCGCGTGACGTTGCAGGAGGGCGCGACGGTTGAAGAAGCTATTCGCGCCAGTAGTTTGCTGGAATTGCGTACCGATATCGATTTAACTAAAAACAAAGTCGGCATTTACAGCCGTCCGGCAAAACTCAGCGATATTGTGCATGATGGCGATCGGGTGGAGATTTATCGTCCTCTCATTGCCGATCCGAAAGAGCTTCGCAGGCAACGAGCAGAAAAATCAGCGAATAAATAACAGACAGAAAAAAGGTGCTCATTGAGCACCTTTTTTAACGTCTTTGAGAGCAACTTTATTATTAGTTACCACTCAGCGCAGGTTTGTTATCAATGTTGGTCAACACACCGCTACTGTTAAAGGTCAGCGTCAGCGTTTGCTGCGTTACACCTTCATGACCAGGTTGCTGGCGGAAGACATAGAACCAGGTATTTGTACCAAATGGATCGGACATCAGCGGTGTACCCAATGCGTACGCAACTTGTTGTTGCGTCATGCCAACACGTATTTTGGATACGTCGTTAGCGGTCAGATAGTTCCCCTGGTTGATGTCAGGACGGTAAACCACTCGCTCCAGAGTGGAACAGCCTGCGGTCAACATCAATAGTACTGCTGCTGCAGCAGTCAGCGTTTTACAGCGCATAGTGATTTGATTCCTTTTCGGGCCCGAGCAGTACGTGGCTCATCTGTAATATGCCGATGATAATAGACCTTTCATCACTTTAAAACCTTTTGCTTTCCGGTCTTACGGCGTTTTGCTGTTTACTCTGACCGTGAAGCAGGAAAAAAGTTTACGCCGCAAGCAGTTCTTTCGCATTCGCCAGTGTGTTACGTGTGACTTCACTGCCACCAAGCAGGCGCGCCAACTCTTGTAACCGCGCTTTTTTATCCAGGGATTGCATATGCGTTTCTGTCATCGCACCATCGGTTTCTTTGCTGACAAAATAGTGTTGATGACCACATCCCGCGACTTGTGGCAGGTGGGTAACACACATCACCTGAGTTGATTCGCCAAGTTGACGTAGCAGTTTGCCGACAACTGCCGCTGTTGGGCCGCTAATCCCTACATCCACTTCATCAAAAATCAGTGCCGGGGTTTCCATTTTACGCGCGGTAATGACCTGGATTGCCAATGCGATGCGGGACAACTCACCACCGGATGCGACTTTGGCAATAGGCTGCATTGGCTGACCTGGGTTGGTGGTTACCCGAAACTCAATACGATCAGCGCCGTCAGCGCCCAGGTGATGCTCGTCAAATTTAACATCGATCGTAAACTGCCCATGTGGCATAGAGAGTGCATGCATACTATCGGTGATCAGCTGTGCCAACTCATTTGCATAATGCTGGCGTTGCTGGTGTAACGCGCGCGCCGTTTCCAGTGCCTGCTGATGATGTTTCGTTACCGCCAGCGCGAGCGTTTCTTGTGAGTCGGCCTGATTGTCCAGTTGCTGCTGTTCTTCCAGTAGCGACTGGTAATACTGTGGCAATGCCTCAGGGCTGACGTGATGTTTACGTGCCAGCGAAATCTGTTTTGAGATGCGCTGTTCAAGTTCAAACAGTCGGTTGGGATCGAGATCCAGACGATCGCAGTAGTGGCGCAGTTCATCACTGGCTTCAGCAATCTGGATGGTAGCCTCTTCCAGCATATCAAGTACGCCGGACAGTTTGCTGTCCATGCCAATCAATTCGCTCACCAGTTGTTTAGCCGTGTAAAGTTGACTTTGCAGGTTTGCGTCTTCACCGTCAGCCATTAATGCCAATGCATTCTGGCTGGTGGTCAGCAATTGACCGCTGTTCGCCAGACGTTTGTACTCTTCGTCGATTTGCTCAAACTCTCCAGGCTGCGGATTAAATTCGTTAAGTTCTTTTAATTGGTATTGCAGCAGCTCCGCACGAGCGGCGCGTTCCTGACTTAACTGTTGATGATGCGCGAGGTCACGGCAGCTTTGATGCCACAAATGATAACGTGCGGTCATTTCCTGGAGCTGAGAGGTTTCATTGGCATAGCCATCAAGCAGGAATTTTTGGTGCTCGGGTTTGGTGAGTAACTGATGAGCGTGCTGACCATGGATCTGAATCAGCAACTGACCCAGTTCGCGCAGTTGTGACAGAGGAACAGCTGTACCGTTGATGAAACCACGGGAGCGACCATCGCTGCTGATTACGCGACGAAGCAAACATTCATGCCCGTCTTCAAGCTGGTTTTCTTCCAGCCAACGCAGGGCCGCTGGCGTATCTTTCAGAGAAAAACGGGCGCACAGGTCGGCACGAGCAGCGCCGGTACGCACCATGTCGGCTTCAGCGCGACCACCGAGACAAAGGCCGAGGGCATCTATTGCAATAGATTTACCCGCACCGGTCTCGCCAGTTATTACGGTCATGCCGCTATGAAAATCAATCTCAAGCTCACGAACGATAGCAAAGTTGCTGATGGTCAGTTGTGCCAACATAGTTGTTTTCCTGTATGAAAAACCATTACTGTTATTGTGTACAGTATAAACTGGTTTTATATACAGTAAAGAGGCTGGCGTAAAATTAGAATAATTTTTTTGACCAGCCGAGCTTGGTGCTTAATGTATTGAAATAACTGTAATCTTTCGGATGAATCAGATTCAGATGGTAATCACAGCGACGAATCAGGACATCTTCACCTTCCTGAATCGGCAGTGCTATCTGGCTGTCGCAACTGATTTCCAGGTCGTTACGGCGATGCGAAAAACGCAGACGGATCGTGCTGCTGCTGTTTATGACCAGTGGTCGTGCTGACAACGTATGCGGGAACATGGGCACCAGGGTAATCGCATCCAGAGAGGGTGTCAGAATAGGACCGCCCGCAGAGAGGGAATATGCGGTGGAGCCTGTTGGCGTCGAAATAATCAGTCCATCGGAACGCTGCGAAAACGCAAAGATCTCGTCGATATACACTTCGAACTCAATCATATGCGCTACTTTGCCAGGATGAAGTACCACTTCGTTAATCGCCGTGCTGATGCGTTTCTGGCAATCTTGCTGACAGACTTGCGCTTCCAGCAAAAAACGTTTCTCGCTGATGTAGTGGCCTTCCAGCACATCGGCTAATTGTTGCTGGGCGTTATCGGGATCAAGGTCAGTCAGGAAACCCAGGTTGCCACGGTTGATTCCAATAACTTTAATATCGTAGCGGGCGAGCGTGCGCGCCGCGCCCAGCATATTACCGTCGCCGCCAACGACAACCGCGAGATCAGCCTGTTGCCCAATCTCCGCGAGCGTGCCAGTTTTCACATTCTTCAGTTGCAGTTCGTGAGCGATTTGTTGCTCAACGATGACCTCGTAACCTTTTGTGCACAGCCAGCGGTAGAGCATTTCATGTGTTGTCAGTGCAGTGGGGTGCCGTGGGTGTCCCACAATGCCAATACACTTGAAATGATTATTCATTTTTCCGAGGTCCTTGTTGCGAAGATTGATGACAATGTGAGTACTTCCCTTGAAACCCTGAAACTGATCCCCATAATAAGCGAAGTTAGCGAGATGAATGCGAAAAAAACGCGGAGAAATTCATGAGTAGTAAAGAACAGAAAACGCCTGAGGGGCAAGCCCCGGAAGAAATTATCATGGATCAGCACGAAGAGATTGAGGCAGTTGAGCCAGAAGCTTCTGCTGAGCAGGTGGATCCGCGCGATGAAAAAATTGCGAATCTCGAAGCTCAGCTGGCTGAAGCCCAGACCCGTGAACGTGACGGCATTTTGCGCGTAAAAGCCGAAATGGAAAACCTGCGTCGTCGTACTGAACTGGATATTGAAAAAGCTCACAAATTCGCGCTGGAGAAATTCATCAACGAATTGCTGCCGGTGATTGATAGCCTGGATCGTGCGCTGGAAGTGGCTGATAAAGCTAACCCGGATATGTCCGCGATGGTTGAAGGTATTGAGCTGACGCTGAAGTCGATGCTGGATGTTGTGCGTAAGTTTGGCGTTGAAGTGATCGCCGAAACCAACGTCCCACTGGACCCAAATGTGCATCAGGCCATCGCAATGGTGGAATCTGATGACGTTGCGCCAGGTAACGTACTGGGCATTATGCAGAAAGGTTATACGCTGAACGGTCGTACGATTCGTGCGGCGATGGTTACTGTAGCAAAGGCGAAGTAAATGTCTGATGGCCGACGTGAAGTCGGCCATTTTTTTAGCTTAAAAAATCCTGTACTTCCAGCCACAGCGTGTTGAAATCATCTATTTTTTCATATTCGCTTATCGGCAGAACGGCCACATTATAACAATCTGTTCCTTCATTCAGATTGAAAATTTGGTAGCCCCGTTCATTAAGCTGGGCCTGAATGCGTCCAAAGATCTCGTCAAGGTAACGATCACCATCTTCGCAGGCATCTGCAATTTCATCTTCCTGAGTTATGTCGATAAGCAGACTTCGTAGCGTCTCTGAGGCTGTCAGGTCGTTAGACAGATCGTAGAAGCGGTCAGCAGCAAAATTAGCCAGCTCACCATCTTCTTCTTCGCCTTTCCAGTCAACAATATGGATTAATCCCTCGTTGCGTAGGATTTGTAAAAATGCCTGCCCTAATGCGTCATTTCCTAAATCGCCACCGCTACAATCGAGAACGTTTTGCAATCCATATTCGTCCTCATCTTCGTCTTCAAAGATTTCAGGAGTGGTGGCCAGTTGAGAGACGATACCAGACCATAGCGTTGGCTCGTGGGGGAAAAACACTCTGGCGACAACGTTGAGTTCGTCTGCAAAATCCTTATCCCATTCAATTACATAATCTTCTGACATAATATCAATATCCTTTCCGAATGCTTGAAAAGACATTATTACATTGCTAAGTAAATGACAGGAATTGATGGAATCCTAAAAAACGGCGATAAAAAAGGCGAACCGGAGTTCGCCATTGTGTTACTCCGCCACACTCTCGCGCAGCGGTTTTACAGGAAAAACTTTTACCTGCTTAATCATATTGTCCTGTACGTCGAGAATATCGATATCGTACTCGCCTATACGCACGCGGGTGCCTGCTACCGGGATCTCCTCCAGCGCTTCCAGAATGACGCCGTTAACAGTACGAGCATCATCTTCCGGTAGATGCCAGTTAAAGGCTTTGTTAATTTCTCGCACGTTGGCGGTGCCATCGATAATCACCGACCCGTCGTTTTGCGGCGTGACCTCTTCGGCAAGTGTTGGCGACATCGACGTGGTGAAATCTCCGACAATCTCTTCGAGAATATCTTCGACCGTCACCAGTCCCTGAATGTCTCCATACTCGTTGACGACCAGTCCGACTTTCTTTTTGTTGCGCTGAAACTTCACCAACTGTGTGCTGAGCGGCGTACCCTCCGGGACAAAATAGATCTCGTCCGCGGCGCGTAGCATGGTTTCTTTGGTGAACTCTTTTTTCTCCGACATGAGTCGCCAGGCTTCACGCACACGCAGCATACTGATGGCGTCGTCCAGCGAATCACGGTAGAGCACGATGCGCCCGTGAGGTGAGTGGGAGAGTTGGCGCAGAATCGATTTCCAGTCATCGTTGATATCAATACCGATAATTTCACTGCGCGGCACCATGATGTCATCGACGGTCATCTTTTCCAGATCGAGCACCGACAGCAGCATATCCTGATTGCGACGGGAAATTTGTGAGCGTGATTCGTGCACGATAGTACGCAACTCTTCTTTGCTCAAAGAGCCGCTAACCACGATATCGGTTTTGATGCCCATCATGCGCATTAACATGCGGGTAATAGCATTCAGCAACCAGACCAGCGGCATCATCAAAATTTGCAGCGGAGCCAGTAGAAAACTACTCGGATAAGCGACTTTTTCCGGGTACAGCGCGGCAATGGTTTTCGGCAATACCTCAGCAAAAACCAGCACGACAAAAGTCAGCACACCAGTCGCAATTGCCACGCCCGCATCGCCGTACAAACGCATCCCAACAATAGTGCCGAGCGCGGAGGCAAGAATATTGACCAGGTTATTGCCGATTAACACCAGGCTAATCAGGCGGTCTGGCTTACGCAGCAATTTTTCGACGCGTTTGGCCGAGCGATTACCCTGTTTCGCCATATGTCGCAGACGATAGCGGTTGAGGGTCATCATTCCGGTTTCGGACCCGGAAAAATAGGCTGAAATGACCACCATGATGATCAGAATAATGATCAACGTAGTAGTAGAAATGTGTTCCAGGGGAAACTCCTTTTCTGGGTTTAGCTGATTAACTGCTGGACAATTCGGCTGCCGAAGTAGGCCAGTGTCAAGATGACTGCACCCGCAACGTTAAACCAGACGACGCGGCGTCCACGCCATCCTTCATGATAATGTCCCCACAGCAGCACAATATAGACAAACCACGCCACGATAGAGAGCACGGCCTTGTCGATATTTTCCATGCTAAATAAGTTGTGCATGTAGAACAGGCCAGTGCAAAGCGTGAGCGTTAGCAGCACCACGCCAATCTGCGTGATGTGGAACATTTTACGCTCGATACTCATCAATGGCGGCATTTCCTGGTTAAACGCCAGTTTCTTGTTCTTCAGTTGGTAATCAATCCACGCCAGTTGCAGCGCGTACAGGGCGGCGATAATTAGCGTGGCATAGGAAAAGAGCGATAAGCCAATGTGCACCAGCATCCCAGGCGTTGCTTCCAGATGGGTGATGTATTCATTGGGCATGAAGGTCGCCAGCGCCAGGTTGATAAGCGCAAAGGCATAGACAATGGGTAGCAGCAACCAGCCACGATTGCGAGAAGCCACAATGGTCATTACCGTACAGATCATCAAACTGACCAATGAACCAACGTTCAGCAGGCTGAGGTTTTGTCCGCTATCACCGTCGGGCAGGATGCGGGCTTCCAGAGCGATTGCGTGGCAGACCAGCGCAATGACCGCAGAAATAATAGCCATGCGCCGCCAGCCGCCGTTTTTTTGCAGCAGACCGGGAACAATCAGCGCAAGACTGACGGAGTAGGCGACAAGCGCGAGCAGAGCAAAAACGGGCATAGTAATGTCGACAGTTTGAGCAATAAGAAAGAGAAGCAGTATAGCGTCAGGTGAACGCTGCTCCAACCGTTGCATAACAACAAAGACGCCTTCATGTTATACTGCGGCAAAATACTGATGATGTGTCGCGATTGCGGCCAACCGTTTCCACCCCAGGCGAGAGACAATGTTTGATAATTTAACCGATCGTTTGTCGCGCACGCTGCGCAATATCAGTGGCCGTGGACGCCTCACTGAAGACAACGTAAAAGATACGCTGCGCGAAGTGCGCATGGCGCTGCTGGAGGCGGACGTCGCCCTGCCGGTAGTGCGTGAGTTTATCAATCGCGTAAAAGAGAAAGCGGTTGGTCATGAAGTTAATAAGAGCCTGACGCCGGGGCAGGAGTTCGTCAAAATCGTCCGTAACGAACTGGTTGCGGCGATGGGCGAAGAGAACCAGACCCTGAATCTGGCTGCGCAACCGCCAGCGGTGGTACTGATGGCGGGCCTGCAAGGTGCCGGTAAAACAACCAGCGTGGGCAAGCTCGGTAAGTTCCTGCGTGAGAAGCACAAGAAAAAAGTGTTGGTGGTTTCTGCCGACGTTTATCGTCCGGCGGCAATCAAACAGCTGGAGACGCTGGCAGAGCAGGTGGGCGTTGATTTCTTCCCTTCTGATGTTGGTCAGAAGCCGGTAGATATCGTTAACGCGGCGCTGAAAGAAGCCAAACTGAAATTCTACGACGTGCTGCTGGTGGATACCGCCGGTCGTCTGCACGTTGACGAAGCGATGATGGACGAGATCAAACAAGTCCATGCGTCGATTAATCCGGTTGAAACCCTGTTTGTGGTTGATGCCATGACTGGTCAGGATGCGGCCAATACGGCAAAAGCATTCAATGAAGCGTTACCGCTGACCGGTGTGGTACTGACTAAAGTCGACGGCGATGCTCGTGGCGGTGCGGCGCTCTCTATTCGTCACATTACGGGCAAACCGATCAAGTTCCTCGGTGTTGGCGAGAAAACCGAGGCGCTGGAGCCGTTCCATCCGGACCGCATCGCTTCCCGTATTCTCGGCATGGGCGACGTACTGTCGCTGATCGAAGATATCGAAAGCAAAGTTGACCGCGCGCAAGCTGAGAAATTAGCCAGCAAGCTGAAAAAAGGCGACGGCTTCGATCTCAATGACTTCCTTGAGCAACTGCGCCAGATGAAAAATATGGGCGGCATGGCCAGCCTGATGGGCAAACTGCCGGGCATGGGGCAGATCCCGGATAACGTCAAGTCGCAGATGGACGATAAAGTGCTGGTGCGTATGGAAGCCATCATCAACTCGATGACGATGAAAGAGCGCGCTAAGCCAGAAATCATCAAAGGTTCGCGTAAACGCCGTATCGCTGCCGGTTGCGGTATGCAGGTGCAGGACGTTAACCGTCTTCTGAAACAGTTCGACGACATGCAGCGCATGATGAAGAAAATGAAGAAGGGCGGAATGGCAAAGATGATGAGAAGCATGAAAGGGATGATGCCGCCGGGATTTCCTGGTCGCTAAATGACCTTATGCGACAGAGTTATTAACTGCTGATTGCATTTTCTCCAGAAATCAGTAAAATTTTCGGGCTTTTAATATGACACCGGACTCCGTTCCTCGATGGGGTCCGGTTGTTTTATTCACACAAGAGGATGTTATGGTAACTATTCGTTTAGCACGTCACGGCGCTAAAAAGCGTCCGTTCTACCAGGTTGTTGTCGCTGACAGCCGTAATGCACGCAACGGTCGCTTCATCGAGCGCGTTGGTTTCTTCAACCCAATCGCTAGCGAAAAAGAAGAAGGCACTCGCCTGGATCTGGATCGCATCGCTCACTGGGTTGGCCAGGGCGCAACTATTTCTGATCGCGTTGCTGCGCTGATCAAAGAAGTAAACAAAGCAGCTTAATCTGTCACGGTGGTCATGATGAGCAAACAACTCACCGCGCAAGCACCTGTTGATCCCATCGTTTTGGGAAAAATGGGTTCGTCTTACGGTATTCGTGGGTGGCTCAGAGTGTTTTCTTCCACCGAAGACGCCGAAAGCATTTTTGACTATCAGCCCTGGTTTATCCAGAAGGCGGGTCAGTGGCAGCAAGTCCAGCTGGAAAGCTGGAAGCACCACAATCAGGACATGATCATCAAGCTGAAAGGCGTTGACGATCGTGATGCGGCGAACCTGCTGACGAATTGTGAAATTGTCGTGGATTCATCGCAGTTGCCTCAGCTTGAAGAGGGTGACTACTACTGGAAAGACCTGATGGGCTGCCAGGTAGTAACCACTGAAGGCTACGATCTCGGTAAAGTCGTCGATATGATGGAAACCGGATCTAATGACGTTCTCGTCATTAAGGCAAACCTGAAAGATGCGTTTGGTATCAAGGAACGTCTCGTACCGTTCCTCGATGGGCAGGTTATCAAGAAAGTCGATCTCACTACTCGTTCAATCGAAGTAGATTGGGATCCTGGTTTTTAAACCACCGGATAAACGGTAAAAGACGGCGCTATGTGGATTGGCATAATTAGCCTGTTTCC
>ERZ772818.241-NODE-241-length-59056-cov-46.784597_pt1 | contig 59056 bp, 45 predicted proteins | sample MGYA00580837_ERZ772818 | MGnify/ENA primary metagenome ERZ772818 (study PRJEB29015, sample SAMEA2737671) | human gut metagenome | biome: human gut; feature: human-associated habitat; material: faeces | place: China | collected 2012 ...
CCGCGTCGCCATCCTCCGGCGGCAATTTCGACGCCCCGAACGACGAAAACCGTGGCGACAACCACTATTGGGACGTCTGGCACGGTGAAAAGCCCTTCACGGAGTACCGCAAGTTCTTCTTCCGCTATGCGTCGGAATTCGGCTTTCAGTCCTTCCCGTGCCTGAAATCGGTCAAGCAGTTCACCCTGCCGGACGACCGCAATATCTTCAGCCGCGTAATGGAGCGCCACCAGCGCAATCAGGCGGCGAACGGCAAGATTCTCTCCTACCTTTCGCAGACGTTCCGCTATCCAAACAGCTTCGACGACCTGCTGTATACCTCCCAGCTGATGCAGGCGGAGGCAATTCGCTACGGCGTGGAGCATTGGCGGCGCAACCGCGGGCGCTGCATGGGCGCGATTATCTGGCAGCTGAACGACATCTGGCCGGTCGCGTCGTGGGCTAGCATCGACTACTACGGCCGCTGGAAGGCGCTGCACTACGCGGCGAAGCGCTTCTTTGCCCCGGTGATGATTTCCGCCGAGGAGGAGGGCGAGCTGAGCCAAAATCCGAAAATCAACGAATATCACCCTGCGCCGCTGGAAAAGAGCTTCCGCCTGAACGTCTGCAACGAGACGCTGCGGGACGTGACGGGCGAAGTCGTTTGGGCGCTGCGCACGCCGGACGGCGAAATCGTGCGGCAGAATCAGCAAACGCTGACCATCCCCGCGATGAGCGCGAAGTGGCTGGACAAGGTGGACTGCGCGGATGCGTCGCTGACAGGGCATTATGTCAGCTTTGCGTTCGTGGTGGATGATGTCGCAGTGTCCGAGGGGACGTGCATCTTCTGCGCGCCGAAGCACTTTGAATTTGTTGACCCGCGCCTGACGGTGGAGACGCATGGCGACACGATTATTGTCACGTCGCACGCCTACGCCAAGCAGGTCTGGCTGGAATCCGAAGACGCGGACTTGCTGCTGGACGACAACGCGTTCGACATGAACCCCGGCACGAAGGTCGTGCGCGTGGTGCGAGGGACGGCGGAGAAGGTCAGGGTTAGAAGCGTGTGGGATTTGGGGCGGTAAGCGGGCGCAGTACACCGTCTGCCGTTTCGTGACGAAACCCTGAAAATCCGGGGAAAGGGCTTGCTCTTTCCCTTTTTTCATGGCATAATGGAAAATGGCTGTTTGTCTGCGCGCCCAGCGCGGAAAGCAGTATAGAATAGTATTACCGTGTATTGCAGATTGTAAAATCTTCACATCTGCCGCGCCATGGCTTGACATCAATTCCCACCCATGTTAGACTGGAATCAGTTCATTGCAGGCGCAGCGCATTCGCGGGCATCCCCCGCTTGAAAAGGATGGACAACATGGACATTAACTGGTATCCCGGACATATGGCGAAAGCAAAACGGCTGCTGGCGGATCAGCTCAGCCGCGTGGATGTGGTGGTGGAGCTGTGCGACGCGCGCCTGCCCTACTCCAGCCGCAATCCCGATTTGGACAAGCTGCTGGCGGGCAAAAAGCGCGTGCTGCTGCTCAACAAGGCGGATTTGGCTGATCCCGCTGCCACCAGCGCGTGGCTGAACTACTTCCGCGCGCAGGGCATCGATGCCGCGCCGTACAGTGCCTCCACCGGCAAGGCGAAGGACGCACTGGCGGTCATTGACCGCGCGGCGAAGGAAGCTGTCGAGCGCGCGGCGCAGAAGGGCATCCGCAAGACCGTGAAAGCAATGGTCGTCGGCGTGCCGAACGTGGGCAAAAGCACGTTCACGAACAAGCTGCACGGCGGCAATATCGCCAAAACCGGCGACCGCCCCGGCGTCACCCGCGCGAATCAGTGGGTGCGCATCACGCCCTACCTCGATTTGCTGGATACGCCCGGTCTGCTCTGGCCTCGGCTGGATGACCAGCTTGCCGCGCGCCGCCTGTGCTATATCGGCACAGTGAAAGACGACGTGGTGGATTTGGCGATGCTGACGATTCACCTGCTGCAGGACATGCTGAAGGTGCAGCCGCAGGCGGTGCTGACGCGCTTCCGCTTCGACAACCCCGAACTGCGCGGCGAAGAACTGCTGGAAGCAGTCTGCAAGGGGCGCGGCTTCCTGATGAAAGGCGGCGTATGCGATTACGACCGCTGCTGCGCGGTGGTGCTGGATGAATTCCGCGCGGGCAAGCTGGGCAGAATGACGCTGGAAATGCCCGTCAAGAAGGCTCGGCTGACCATTCCCGGCGCGAAGAAGGACGACGAGAACAAGCCGCAGGAGGAAAATTCCGATGGCGAAGATTGACCGCGCGGCGAAAGTGCAGCTGCTGGCGGATTTCGACGCGCAGTACGCCGCCTTCGTTACGGCAGGCATGGACGAAGCCGGACGCGGCCCGCTGGTGGGCAATGTCGTCGCGGCGTGCGTCGTGATGCCCAAGGAGCCGCTGATTCTCTGGGTGGATGATAGCAAGAAGCTCTCCGAGAAGCGCCGCGAAAGCGTCTATGCCGAAATCATGGAGCGGGCGCTGTATGTCGGCATCGGTCAGGCGACGCCGGAGGAAATCGACCGCATGAACATCCTCGAAGCGACAAAGAAGGCGATGCGCGAAGCCGCCAGCCAAGTGCCCGCCGAGGTGTTCCTCATCGACGCGGTGAAGAATCTGGGGCTGAACGGGCGCGAAATCCCGATGGTAAAGGGCGACGCAACGTCCTACGCCATTGCCGCGAGCAGCATCGTCGCAAAGGTGACGCGTGACCGGCAAATGCTGGAGCTGGACAAGCAATATCCGCAATACGGCTTTGCGCGCAACAAGGGCTACGGCACGCCGGAGCATATCGCCGCCTTGCAGAAATATGGCGCAACGCCCCTGCACCGCCGGACGTTCATCGGCCATTTTGTGCCGGTGGAGGAGAAATGAAGCGCTACGATGCCGGGATTCAGGGCGAACAGGAAGCGGAAAACGCGCTGACCCGGCAGGGCATGACGCTGCGGACGCGGCGGTATCGCGCGGAGGATGGCGAAATCGACCTCGTGATGCAGGACGGCGAAACGATTGTGTTCGTCGAGGTGAAAGCCCGCCCGCAGAGCCGCGCCGGGCAGGGGATGCTGGCGGTCACACCCGCGAAGCAGCGGCGAATCTGCCACGCGGCGATGCACTACCTGCTGGAAAACGACTGCATGGACGTTCCCGCGCGCTTCGACGTGGTGGAAATCACCCGCGACGGGCTGATTCATGTAAAAAATGCGTTTATGGCAAGCATGTAAAACAAAAACCCAATTCCGAACGTCCAATATCGGGGGTGACACGATGAAGAGAAACAGACTGGCTCGGCGGCCGCTGCTGCTTCTGCTGTCTCTGCTGATGCTGCTGGGGATATTCAGCACCGCCTCGGCGGAGGAAAGCACGAATCTGCTGCAAAATCCGGGCTTTGAGGAAATCGGCGCGGACGGGCTGCCCGTCGGCTGGAAAACGGATGCGTACCTGAACTTGGAGGGCGTGACCTTCTATACCGTATCCGACAACGCCATGTCGGGCGCGCACAGCGTTCAGATTGAGAATCTGGACCACAACGACGCGCGCTTCTGCCAGACAGTCGCGGTAGAGCCGAGCAGTTTCTACCGCCTGTCCGGCTATGTCAAAGCATGGGATACGCTCGATGAGGGTTTGGGCGGCAACCTGTCCGTCAAAGACGTGTATGTTTTCTCAAAAAGCGTATACGATTCGCCGGACGAGTGGCAGTACGTTGAACTCTACGGCGTGACGGACACGGATCAGCACGAAGTGACCGTGTATGCACGTCTGGGCGGGTACAGCGGCGAGAGCTTCGGCACGGCCATGTTCGATGATTTGTCGCTGGTGAAGGTCGATGCGCCGCCGGAGGGCATTGTGGCGAGCCGCTGGTATCAGCCGACAGCCGCGGTGCAGGACGACCCGTCCGACGACTTGGCGGATACTGCTGCTGCCTCCCCCGCGTGGCCGTGGATGACGGCGGTCGGCATTGCGTATGTGGTGCTTGGCGTGTACCTGCTGCGCTTCCTGCAAAAGAAGAACGCCGTTCCGCTGGATGCAAAGAAGCGCGAAGCCATGCCGCTCTTTGCCATCATCGGGCTTGTTGTCGCGGCAGCGGCGCGGCTGATTGTCGCAAACAGCGTCAGCGGCTATCAGGTGGATGTAAACTGCTTCCTCGCGTGGGGCAACACGCTGCTCAGCGTCGGCCCGGCGAATTTCTACCAAACGACAAACTTCTGCGATTATCCGCCCGCGTATGTCTACATCATGGGCTTGAACGCGGCGCTGATGCGGGTTCTGCCCCTGTCCGCGGCTGCGGTGCACAAGCTCATCCCGATGGCGTGCGATTTGGTGGCGGCGGTGCTTACCTACCGCATTGCGCGCAAGAAGAACGCAAGCGCCAATCAGGCGGGCATTTTGATGCTGCTGATGGCGTTCAACCCCGCCATTTTCCTCAACAGTGCGGGCTGGTGCCAGATTGACAGCGTGCTGAGCCTACTCCTGATGCTGGTGGCGTATTTCGCCGTCTGCGGCAACTGGATGGCGGTTATGCCGATTTACATGCTCGCCGTGCTGGTGAAGCCGCAGGCGCTGATGCTGGGCTTCCTCGGTCTGGCGGCGATTGTGATGGCGCTCATCCGCGACCGCAAGTGCTGGAAACCGATGCTCATCGGCGTTGGATTGGCGCTTGTGACGGCGGTGATTGTCGTCCTGCCGTTCAGCGTGAACCGAGGCGGCATCTCGTGGCTGATTGACAAGTACGCGCAGACGCTTTCGTCCTACCCGTACGCGACGGTCAACACCGCAAACTTCTACTATCTCTTCGGCTGCAACTGGACGTCCATCGTCATGGAAGCGCCCCGCGCGATTCCGCTGCTGATGATGGTGCTGTCGCTCGTCTGGACGGGCTGGCTGATTTACCGCGCGCAAAAAAGCGGCTGGCAGCCCGACGTGCTGACGGGGCTGATGACGATTCTGCTGATTATCGGCGGCTTCGGGCTGGGCGGCTTCTTCGCGACGCAGGGCGGCTGGACGCGCACGATGATTTTCCATCTGGGCGGCAGCATGGTGCTTTCCCGCACAGCGCTGCTGGTTGTGGGGCTGCTGGGGCTGGCGGGCGCAATTGCGCTTGGCGTGATGCTCTTTAAGCGCAAGAGGGCGGATTGGAATTCGGCGGAAATCGCCGCTGGGCTGACCTTCGCGCTGATTTTCCTCGGCTTGGCGACCTTCAATGCCAGCTTCACGATGGTGGGGCTTGTCGCCATGGCGCTGCCGTTTGTGATGGTGCTGCCCATGTTCATCCGCAGCGGCAAACTGGAGAACCTCGCCCTGTGCGGCGGCGTGCTGTTTGTGCTGTTGTATGTGTTCGGCATCAAGATGCACGAACGGTATCTGTTCCCGGCGCTGTTCCTGCTGGGGATGGCGTACGCGGGCAGGCGCGACCGCCGGACGCTGGTGCTCCTGCTGGGCCTCAGCGCGACGGCGTTCATCAATGAAGGCATTGTGCTGGATAACAGCCTGCGCCTCGGTTCGTCGCTGGGGCACTTGAACAATGATACGGTCGTGCTGGCGATGCTGCTGTCCGCGGCGAATGTGGCGCTGGCGTTCCTCGGCGTGTGGACGTGCCGCGACGTGTGCCTGCCGGTATCCGCCGCGGACGAAACGCTGGAGCACCCGGCGCATCTGCCCGTGAAGCAGTTGGAGAAGAGGCCGGGCGACCCGCGCACCTTCCAGCAGGACGTTTCCCTGCACTGGCGCAAGCGTGACTGGCTGCTGATGCTGGGCGTGACGCTGGTGTACACTGTCGTCGCGCTGACGAACCTCGGCTCCATGAAGGCGCCGCAGAACCCTTGGGTCTCCTCGACGCGGAATGAGCAGGTCATCATCGACCTCGGCGAGCATCACGACGATGTGACGATGCTCTACTTCTGTCAGGTGAGCTACTCCAATTTCTCCGTCGCCGTATCCGAGGACGGCGAAAGCTGGTCGGACGATTACATTGCGGATATGGCGGAAGGCGAGTGCTTCCAGTGGAAGTACCTCACCCCCAGCTATATGGGCAAAGATAAATACGGCAACGACCAGCGCTTCTTCTACTCGCAGCCCATCAAATTCTCTGCGCGGTATGTCCGCATCACGTCGCAGCAAATCGGGCTGAAGATGAATGAAGTCATCTTCCATGACGCAAACGGCGACCGCATTCCGGCGACGGTCATTGCGCAGCTGAACGTGATGGAAGAATCCACCCTGTACAGCGACGCAAACAATATTTTCGACGAGCAGGATACGCTGGAAGGTCTGCCGAGCTGGTGGAACAGCACCTATTTCGACGAGATTTACCACGCCCGCACGGCGTATGAGCACCTGCACGGCACTGCGCCGTATGAAACGAGCCATCCGCCGCTTGGCAAGGTCATCATGAGCCTTGGCATTGCGATTTTCGGCATGGTTCCGTTCGGCTGGCGCGTGATGGGCGCACTGGCGGGCATCCTGATGCTGCCGGCGATGTACCTGCTGGGCAAGCAGCTGACGAAGAAATCCAGCTTTGCATTCGCCGCCGCGCTGATGCTCGCGCTGGACTGCCAGCACTTCACGCAGACGCGCATTGCCACCATCGACTCCTACCCGGTGCTGTTCATCCTCTTCAGCTGGCTGTTCATGCTCCGCTTCATGCAGCGCGACATTGTGCGCCTGCCGGTGAAGAAGCTCCTGCCGGATTTGGCGCTGTCCGGGCTGTTCATGGGGCTTGGCATTGCCAGCAAGTGGATTGGCGTGTACTCCGGCGCGGGGCTGGCAGTGGCGTTCTTCTGGACGATTTTCCGCCACATGCGCATGGCGGCGACCTCCGCGCACCTGCTCAAGACGGACAAGAGCCTGTCGGACGAGGACAGGAAAATCCTCACCCTGCGCGACCAGACAACCATGAAGCGCGTGCTGGGGATTTGCCTGTGGTGTCTGCTGTTCTTCGTTGCCATTCCGCTGGCGATTTACCTGCTGGCGTACATTCCGTACTTCGCCTATGCGCACTTTGACAACCTGAAGGATTACCTGACGGCGGTCTGGAATGCGCAGCTGCGCATGTTCAGCTACCATTCCAAGCCCGGTTTGGGCATGGATCACCCGTTCTACTCGCCGTGGTACGAGTGGATTTTCAACCAGCGCCCGATGTACTATGCTTCGCCGACGTATGTGAATACCCCCGGCTGGAGCTATGCAATCTGGTGCTTCGGCAACCCGGCGATTTGGTCGGCAGCACTTGTCGGCTTTGCGTATACGGTGTTCATGTGGGCAAAGCGCCACCGCTACACCCTGCGCAAGGATGGCGAAACGCTGCACTGGACAGCCGCCGACTGGGATGTGACGATGCCGTTCCTGCTCTTGAGCGCGCTTTCGCAGTTCCTGCCGTGGGTGCTTGTGCCGCGCGGAACGTACATTTACCACTACTTCGCCACAACGCCGTTCCTGATGCTGTCCATCACAGTGCTGTTCCGGGATATCACGCGCCGCTTCCCGAAAACGGGCAAGTGGCTGCTGGGGATTTTCCTTGGCGTGTGCTTGGTGATGTTCGTGGCATACTTCCCGTATGCCAGCGGCACATTGACCCCGACGTGGTGGCTGGATTTCATGGAACAGTTCTTGCGGATTTACTACTAATACTATTTCCAAATGAGAATGCGCCAAGATGCGCCGCGAATTTTTCGCTCTGGCTAACGGGAGTGGAATGCAGCGTAGCAGCGCTACGCTAAATGGAACGACCGGACGACAGAGCGGAAAAGGCGCAAGCAGATGGCGCAGGTGAATTTGGAAATAGTATAATACTATTTCCAGATGAAAAGGCGCACGCAGATGGCGCAGGTGAATCTGGGAATCGTATAATCAGAGAAAAGCGGCTGGCAGCCCTCGACATTGCGTCAGGCTGTCAGCCATTGTTTTATGTGGATACGAGGGTTTCCTATGGATAAACACGCGGACACTGTATGCAAGTGCGCTCAACCCAATCGCGCGAAAGGGTCAAGGGACGAAGTCCCTTGCAGGGTGCAGGGACAGCGTCCCTGCTGGGGTCAAGGGGCTTTGCCCCTTGCGCCTCCCCTACCTTCGCACATTCCCTGCCCCCTTCTGCCGCGCCTTGTCCGCGTACATGGCTTCGTCCGCGCGCTGCATGATGTCACGGATAGATAGTTCGCTCTGACTTGTGGCGTAAGCGCTACCCAGCGCGGCATGAACCGCCCACCCGCAATCAAGGTGCCGGCTGCGCAGGTTGTCGCGCGCCGCCTGCATCTCCGCAATCATCACATCCTCATGCTGATTGACATAAATCGCGGTGAACTCGTCGCCGCCCGTTCGGTAGACCCCGTAGGCACTCACCAGCTCCGTGCGCAGGACGCGCCCAATTAGCGCAATTGCTTCATCACCCGCCTGATGTCCGTGCGTGTCATTGATACGCTTCAGGTCATTCAAGTCACACGCCACCACGCCAATTGATCCGTTGCTGGAAAGCTGCCAGTTGTTCGCCAGATTCACCGCATCCTCCTGAAGCGCATTGTGGTTGCGCAGCCCGGTCGGCAGATCAATCATGGCACGATCGTGGTATGTGCCAACGGGATTCTCGACGATGAAGTACATCATCAGCGTAATCACCGTCAGCTTCACCGCGGACAGCATCAGCTCCGGGAACGCCATCTGCAGGCACGTCATTGCCGCCATCAGTACCAGCACCAATGTCATCAGCACGCAGACCAGCCGATCCAGCTGAAGCCGAGCGCGGAAAAGCAGCACTGCGCTTACCAAACACAGGACGATGCCGATAAAGAAATACAGGTGCATGAACGCGCCGTCGGGGTAATTGATAACAAGCCCCTTTGTAAAGTACATTGGAAACAGCGGCGCAGCAAACAGAAACAAGAGCGGAATCAGGATTGTTACGATGCGAACCACCGGCAGCGAGCGCCCCTGCGGCGGAGTGATGCTGGTAATGTACCAGCACATTTCGCCAAGGAAAGCGATCGCGGTTGCGCAGCAGAGCAGATGCAGCAGACGATTCACCAGCAGCGGCGTGGTATCCAGCAAATTGGCAGTAACTTCTGTGAGGATAGTCAGTATGACGTGACACAGCGCGTAAATGCACATCCTGCGGAAACGCCGGGACGCGCTGCTGTGGTTATACAGGTGGCTGAACACCAGCAGCAGCGCAATGGTAATCAAGCACACAATCCCGTAACGCTGCCGAAGATAAATCTCCATAAGCACACATCCTTCGGGGGAATATGGGAAAATACGCAACCATTATACACGATTTTTCGCCAAAAGAGAACCACCTTCAGGTTGATTTTTTGTAAAAAAAGCCAAATGCAATGAAAAAAACATCAGCAGAACAAAAAATCATACGATTGGGAGAATGAAAATTCGTAGGCAGGCAGCGCAGGTGAATCCGGAGATAGCATCAATAGCGGATTTTCGCTTGAACCTTTCCCCCGGATGTGCTATGATAAGCGCGGGAGTGTGAACAACATGGAACAGTTTTCCCGGACGATTTCGCTCGTCGGGCAGAGTGCCTTTGACCGCGTGCATCAGGCGCGCGTGGCGGTGTTCGGCGTGGGCGGCGTCGGCGGATATGTGTGCGAAGCGCTGGTGCGCAGCGGCATTGCGGAAATCGACCTGTTCGACCGCGACGACGTGAGCATCAGCAACCTGAATCGGCAGATTATCGCCCTGCATTCGACCATCGGGCAAGATAAGGTGGACGCGGTGGCGGCGCGCCTGAAGGACATCAACCCTGATGTGCGCGTGAACTGCCGCAAGATGTTCTATCTGCCAACAAATGCGGACGAAGTTGATTTGTCTGTGTACGACTTTGTGGTAGATGCGGTGGATACCGTTGCTGCCAAGCTGGAACTCGCACGGCGCTGCGAGCAGGGCGGCATCCGCTTCATCAGCGCAATGGGCGCGGGCAACAAGCTCGACCCGTCCTGCCTGCGCATTGCCGACATTACGAAGACAAGTGTCTGCCCCTTGGCGCGGGCGATGCGCGTTTCGTGCAAGAAAAAAGGCATCCGGCACATGACCGTTGCCTATTCGCTCGAACCAATGCATCCGCCTGTCCAGCCGATTGCGGAAGAGAGCGGTCGCCGCAAGGATATTCCCGGCAGCACCGCGTTTGTGCCGGGAGCGATGGGGCTGCTGATTGCCTCCCACGTCGTGCGGACGCTTATGGCAGGGGATGAGCCAGCACGTCCTGAAGGGTAATCCCCTCAAGGTAGCTCTGAATCACGCGGTCAAGCCCCTCCCAGACGAATAGCGTCTGACATTCGTTGCAGCGCTCGCACTCATTCGGGTGACGATCCAGACACGCTACCGGCGCAAGCGACCCTTCCATCACGCGGATAATTTCCGCCACGGACAGCTTTTCCGGCGCAATTGCCAGCCGATAGCCGCCTTGATGCCCGCGCGCACCGCGGAGAATGCCCGCCTGCGACAGCACGAGCGCAATCTGCTCCAGATACTTCTTGGAAATGCCCTGACGCCCCGCGATTTCCTTGAGCGTCACCGTTCCGCTGCTCTGATGCTGCGCCACATCGACCAGCATCCGCAGGGCATAGCGTCCCTTTGTCGAAATCTTCAACAGGAACACCTCCTCTGATAGCGCTATAATACCATAGATTTTGTATGATTACAAGCCCATTTTTCGGCGGCGCGGGAATTTGCATTCCTCCGCCGCCGTTTTTATCTCATTCCGCATTGCTCATTCCTAATTGCGCATTGATTACAAGATTGCCGCCAGAAACAGCATCACCGCCAGAAACAGCACATTCACCCCTGTGAACACCGCGAAGTACCTGCCCTTCTGCGCGCCCTCGCCCGCCCCGTACAGCCGGAACGAAATCAGGCTCGCCAGCGACGCAATCAGCGTCCCCAGTCCGCCCAGATCAACCCCCAGCGCCAGCGCTTTCGCGTCCTGCGTGAACGGCGACAGCAGCAGGCACGCCGGCACGTTGCTGATGACCTGACTCGTCAGCAATGCCACCGCCATCGGGCTGCGCGCCATCATCGCTTCCAGCCACGCGCGCACCGGCTCGCACGCCTTCACCGATGCCACAAAGACAAAGAAGCACACGAACGTCGCCAGCAGCGTGTAATCCACCTGCCGGATTGTCCCCCTGTCCAGCGCCAGCGTACCAAGGAACACCGCCGCCGCCAGCGCCCACGCGGGCAGCATCTTCGCAATCGCCAGCAGCGCCAGTGCGCTCAATGCCCCATACAGCGTAAGCATCTTCCCCGCCAGCGGCGCGCGCGCGGACGCATCCACCGCAACGCGCTTCTTCGGCAGCAGCAGGCACAGTGCCAGCAGCAGCGCAAGCGCGACGGCGGCATACGGCGCGAGCAGGGTTAGGAAATCCAGCGCCGTCAGCCGCCCGGACGTGTACAGGTACAGATTCTGCGGATTGCCAATTGGCGTGACCATGCTGCCCAAATTCGCCGCGACCGTCTCCAGCACGACTGTCCAGATGGTGCTTTTCTGCCCGCCAGCGCGGAAGAGCAGCAGCGTCAGCGGCACAAGCGTCAGCAGGGCAACGTCATTCGTCACCAGCATTGAGAGTACGAAGCACAGCGCCACCATCACCGCTGAAAGTCCGCGGAGCGTCGTCACACGCCGGGTGAGTTTCCGGCTGACGGCATCCAGTGCGCCCATACGCCGGAATCCCGCAACAATCGTCATCAGCGAGAAGAGCATCAGCAGTGTCGTCGTGTCGATGCCTTGCAAGTGTATGACCGACGGCGGGGTCAGCAGGAAAGACAGCAGCGCGCAGATGAGTGCCGCGCTCAGCACCGTTTCCCGGCGGAAATACTGCAAAATTCGTTTCACCATGTGGTTTTGCTCCTTGTGGAAGATGCAAAAAGCCAGCGGCATTGCACCGCCGGTTCATTAGGGTAACACCTCATTTGTGCGGTGTTGCATAGAATACTTTTTAACTGAAGCGTTCCGCCGTCATCGACGCAAGATACCGAATTCTGCTCTGCGAATCCTCCAAACATTCAATCAGCAGCGGATTAAACGCGCCGCATTCGCCATTGCGAATCATCTGCATTGCCTGTTCATGCGAAAAGCCTTCCTTATAGACGCGCGGCGAAATCAGCGCATCATACGCATCGGCAATGGAAACGACCTGCGCAGCAATCGGGATTTCCTCGCCCTTTAAGCCGTCGGGGTAGCCGCCGCCGTCGTAGCGCTCGTGGTGCCAGCGGCAAATCTGGTACGCCGTGCGTGCCAATTCCTCGTCTCGGTAGTGGTCCAAGCGCGCGAGCATGGATGCGCCAATCAGCGTATGCGACTTCATGACAATGTACTCTTCTTCGGTCAGCTGGCCGCTTTTGTTGAGGATTTTCTCGTCGATGCCCATTTTGCCGATATCGTGGAACGCCGATGCGGTCACGATGACTTTGCGTTCATGCGGCGTGAGGGTATAGCGCTTCGTTTTGCTGACGAGGGTATCCAGCAGCACCTCTGTCAAAAGGCAGAGGTGGCGCATGTGCGCGCCGCTTTCGCCGTTGCGGGCGCTGACGACTTCGCTGATGATTTCCAGCATCAGGCGATTGCTGCGCTCCTTCTCGTGAATCTGGTCGCGCACCTGATTGCTTAAGCCCCGCTGGCGGGCATAGAGCTTGATGGTATTGCTGATCCGCTGGCTGACGACATCGGCGTCGAACGGGCGGGTGATGTAGTCGCTCACGCCTAAATCGTAAGCGCGGTGGATGGTGTCCGCGTCGTTCTCGCTGGAAATCATGACGACGGGAATTTCCTCCAGCCACTGATTCGCCGCCATCAGCGAAAGCATATCAAATCCGCTGAGCGTCGGCATAAGCAAATCCAGCAGCACAAGAGCGATTTCCGTGCCGTAGCGCCGGAGCATATCCAAGCCCTCCAGCCCATCGGCGGCTTCCAATACGTCGTAGCGGTCGGGAATCAGCCCATTGAGGATGGCGCGGTTCGTCCGGGAGTCATCGACAATGAGGATTTTCATGCGCGGTCGGGTATCCTTGCGCGGCGCAATATCTTCCGCGGCGATTTCGGAATCCGTAACAACGGCATTGCGGCTCTTTTTTGCCTGCATCATCAGCTGATTGGCGCGTTCAACCGCGCAGTCAATCGGCTCGCCGCGGTTAATCAGCCCGCCGATGCTGACGGACAGGCGGATGTCCTCCAGCCCCGGCAGCCGGGTTTCGCTGATTTGGCAGCAGATATCCTGCAATTTCTGCTGAAAGGTGGCTTCCTCAATGTGCGGCAGGAGCAGAAGAAACTCATCCCCGCCATAGCGGATGATGGTGTCCGACCGGCGAACGCAGTGGCGCATCACGCCAACGGCGGCTTCCAGCATCTTATCGCCCGCCTGATGCCCATACGTTTCGTTGCATGCCTTGAAGCCGTCCATGTCCAGGACGGCAACACCAGCTTCCATGCTGCGATTTTTCAGGGCATCCTCATAATAGCGGCGATTATACAGCCCGGTCAGCGCGTCGCGGTAGAGCTTTTCGCCCATGCTGCCGGTCTGGGTGAGCATCTGTCGGCGCTGCACCACGGCTTCGGGGGTATCCTGCTGCAAGTTCTGTACGAGCTCCAGCACGCAGGGTTCGCCGTCCACCTCGATATAGCGGGCGAAGATTTGCTCTGCCCGCTGCGAGGTAACGTCGAGCGTAGTGAGCTGTCGCTTTTCGTGCAGAACGCGGCATTCAAGTTCGGTGCGCTTGGAATGCGCCTGCGGTGCGTGCAGAACGGCCTTTTCGTTCAGCAGCCGCACGCTGGAGAACGTCTGCCGGAAGCACGCCATTTGGACTTCCGCTTCTTTGCGCGTCATTTTGATTTGTGCTGTCATGGTTCTCCTTCTCCCGGTTATTCCTTCCGTCCTTCCATCCTACAAGGAGGCAATAAATGAAATTGCCCCGTAAGCACCTTCGGCGCGTTTCCTGCGGCCATTTCCCTGTTGCGTAAGGGAAACGGAATGCTTCAGCCCTTCCAGTACTTCCCGTCGAGTTCGCGGTACTGGATTGCCTCCGCAACGTGTGTCGTGCCGATGGTGTCCGCGCCGTCCATGTCGGCAATCGTCCGAGCGACCTTCACCACGCGGCCGTATGCGCGCATACTCATGCCCATGCGCTCCACTGCCATGTGCAGAAGCGCCGTTGCTTCCGGGGTCATTGGGCAGTATTTTTTGCTTAAGCCCGCGTCAAGCTGCGCATTGCAGTGGATGCCGTCCTGCGCATAGCGGGCTTGCTGCAATTCACGCACCTTCCGCACGCGCGCGCCAACTTCCGCTGAGGACTCCGACGCGCCGCCTTCGCTGATTTCCTTCACCGGCACAGCGTCTACCTCCACCTGAATGTCAATGCGGTCAAGCAGCGGGCCGGAGATGCGGTCGAGATAGCGGCGGATATCCTTCGCGGAGCAGCGGCATTTCTTCGTCTTGCTGCCATAAAATCCGCAAGGGCAGGGGTTCATGCTGGCAACCATCATGAAGCTGGACTGGTACTGCGCCTGATTGTGGATGCGCGTCACGCTGACGACGCCGTCCTCCAGCGGCTGGCGCAGCGCTTCCAGCGTGTTGCGGCTGAACTCCGGCAGTTCATCCAAGAACAGCACGCCGTTGTGCGCCAGCGATACTTCACCCGGCTTTGCGTTCGACCCGCCGCCAATCATGCTCGCGACGGATGCGCTGTGGTGCGGCGCGCAGAACGGGCGCTCCGCCATTAGCCCCGTACCCGGCGCAAGGCGGCCGGCGATGGAGTGAATGCGCGTCGTCTCCAGCGATTCGGAGAAGGTCAGCGGCGGCAGAATGCCCGGCAGACAGCGCGCCAGCATCGTCTTGCCCGAACCGGGCGTGCCGACCATCAGCAGGTTATGTCCACCGCTGGCCGCCACTTCCAGCGCCCGGCGCGCGCCAACCTGCCCCTGCACCTGTGCCATATCCACCGCGCACTTGACCGCCGATACCACGTCACTGTACTGCCGCTGCTGCTGCACGGGGATGGGTTCGCGCCCCTTCAGGTGATTCACCACCTGCCGCAGGCTGCTCGCCGGATAGACCCGCAGTCCTTGAATGCACGCCACTTCCTCGGCGTTCCCTTCCGGCAGAATAATGTCCACAATCCCCTGCTCGCTCGCGCTGATGACCATCGGCAGCGCGCCGCGCACGGGGTGCAGCGAACCATCCAGCGACAATTCGCCCAGCATCAGTGTCTGCGTCAAGTCCATGCCCTCCAATTGCCCCGACGCCATCAGGATGCTGATGGCAATCGGCAAATCGAACGCGGGGCCTTCCTTTCGCTGGTCGGCGGGCGCAAGATTCACCGTCAGGCGCGAAATAGGCATGGTAAATCCGCTGTTGACGATGGCGGCGCTCACGCGGTCGCGGCTCTCCTTGACCGACGCGTCCGGCAGTCCGATAATCTCCAGCGCCGGCATCCCCGTCGCCGCGTAGACCTCCACCTTCACTGCGAATCCGCTGACGCCGCTCAGGCCGTATCCCAGCGTTCGTGCAAGCATGAACGTTCAACCCCTTCACCATGGTATTCTGTTTCGATTGTACACCACATTGCGCACAATTACAAGAGAGTGCTTTCCATTTGGCGCGATTTTGTGTACAGTGGGGCGGAAAGGATGCAGCACCCGCGTGAATTGCGATTTGCGACGATGCGCCGCAGGATGCCGCCCATGCAGAAGCGCTGGCGATAGGGCGTATGATGCACTCAATCGCGCGAAAGGGAGGGACGCTCCCCTCGTTCTCCCTCTCTTGAAAATTATTCCATTATAAAATTTGCCCTCCCGGCGCATCCTGCTTGCGAATGGGAGGGCATCGGCATGAAGAAACATCCTTCACCCCTGCGCCGCGCGGTCGGGCTTGTCCTGACGCTTCTGCTGACGCTGGGGTATTTTTCGCCCACGCAGCAGGCGCTTCGGGCGCTTCCCGCGTCCCTGCGGCTGACGCAGGATGAGCCGATTTCGCTGCTGACGGGGATGCTGCGCGCGTCGGGCGAGGGCTTAGAGGTCAGCGCGTCGCAGGACGAGACGCTCAGCCAGTACGTCAGCGTAACCGGGCAGAAAAGCGGCACGTCGGAGCTGCTGCTGAGCATCCTCGGCATCCCGCTTCGCCGCGTGGAGGTGGAAGTCAGCCCGGAGAAGCGGCTGATTCCCGGCGGGCAGGCGCTCGGCGTTGCCATGCGAACGGACGGCGTACTGATTGTCGGCTTGTCGGACGTAATGAAGGGTGTCTGCCCCGCGCGGGACTGCGGACTGCAACCCGGCGACGTCCTCCTGCGCATCGGCGGACACGCCATCGAGCGCGTTGCCGACGTCAGCGAAATTGCCCAGCAGAACGGCACGTCGCCCCTGCTCATCGAATACATGCGCGACGGTACGACCGCCCACGCAACCCTCACCCCCGTGCAGGATGAAGCCAGCGGGGTTGTCCGCCTCGGCGCGTGGGTGCGCGACAGCACCGCGGGCATTGGCACACTCTCCTTCTACGACCCGGATTCCGGGCAGTATGCCGCGCTCGGTCACGCCATCACCGATGGCGACACAGGCAGCATCTTGACCGTCCGGGAAGGGCGCGTGCTGAAGGCGAGCATCGTCGCGGTACAGAAGGGGCAGCGCGGCGTTCCGGGCGAACTGAAAGGCTCATTCCTGCAAAACGCCGCCGTCTTGGGCGACATTGCGCAGAACACGACTCTCGGCATCAGCGGCACATTCACCACCGCCGCGTCAAACCCGCTCTATCCCGACGGCTTGCCCATTGGCACGCGCTCGTCCGTCCATACGGGCGCGGCGACCATCCTCAGTACCATCGGCACTGGCGGCGTACAGGAATATACTGTCGAAATCACCCACGTCAGCCAGCAGAACGCTCCCGCCGCCAAAAGCATGGTGCTGCGCGTGACCGATACGCGCCTGCTGGACGCGACCGGCGGCATCGTGCAGGGCATGAGCGGCAGCCCCATCATCCAAGACGGCAAGCTGATCGGCGCGGTGACGCACGTTTTCGTCAGCGACCCAACGCAGGGGTACGGGCTGTATGTGGACTGGATGCTGTCGCAGATGCAAGGAACTTCGGCTGACCAATAATCAGGAAAATGTAGGAAATCAGCATATCGACAAAGGCTCCTATTTTTCCGGCAGGAATCCCCGCCCAAAATGCAGAAAACCTCCACTGATATTTTCGTCAATGGAGGTTCTTTTCATGCAGCCGCGCTGTTTTCTGCTTCTGGCGGATAATCCGCTGACGCTTGCCCAGCTTCGGGCGGAAATTGAGGATTTGGGCGAGGAAACCCGCTGCCAAACCGCCCTGACCGCCGAGGAAGCGCTTTTCCGCCTGTCGCAGGAGTCGGTGGATGCGGTGCTGCTCCTCCCCTGCCCGGCGGCGGACTGCCTGACACAATCGCTGATTCGCCATCCGCCGCTTGCGCCGCCGTTCCTCTTGGGTGGGCTGGACGGCAGGCTGCCGGAAATTTCGCAACTGCCGGCGTGGTTCTCCGTGCTTCGTCTGCCCGCGCTGGCGGCGGCACACCTGCCGGAATGCACCGAACTGGCACGTCAGCTGCTGACGGCGCTGGGGATGCCGCGGACGCTCCGGGCGTGGGCGTTCCTGCCGGAAATGGCGGCGCTGACGGTCGTGCATCCGTCACTGCTGACAGACGTGACGCACGGCTTATACCCGCTGATGGCGCGCCGCGCGCAGCTGACCCCGTGCGCCGTCGAGCGTCGGCTGCGGCTCGCTATCGAATCGACATGGAATCGCGGTGACTACGATGCGATTGCGCGCTTCTTCGGGCAGTCGGTCGACCCCGAACGCGGCAAGCCCACGAATCGGGAGTTTTTGTGTCAATTGCAGGAGCGATTAACGCTCAGCGCGAGGAGGATGGAGAGGAGGGTGGGGTGAGGGCTTCCGCCCTTTCTTCGCGTGCTTCCTCCATCGTCAGCGCTGCCGAGAGACAGCCGTACAGTTCCTGAACCGTTTGAATGCGTTTCAGCGTCTCGTTTGTCTGTTGTTCCGCTTCGGACATGGCTATTTTCCTTCTTTCGGGTGATGGGGCGGGTCATTCCACTTCCACCAGCGTATATTGATACCCCTCTTCTTGCAGCCACGTTTCCATCGTCGCCCCGCGTTCGACCAGCAGTACCGTGTCCGCATCAACAAATCCCGCATACAGTGTCGTGACGCTGGCGGGGATGGTCAGCTGTTTCAGGGATGTGCAGTGCGCAAAAGCCCGCAGCTCAATGCGTTCCAAGGTGTTGGGCAGTCGTATATCCGACAGACTGGCGCATTCGCTGAACGCATCCCAGCCGATGCCGCGCAGTCCCTCCTGCAAATGCACCGTCTCCAGCTGGTCGCAGTGGTAAAACGCCATCCGCGCAATCTCCGCAATGCCCTTCGGGATGGTGATTTCGCGCATCCCGCAGTAGATAAACGCCGCTTCGCCGATTTTCTCTAAGCTCCCCGGCAGGGTGATTTCCGTCAGCTCCGGAATGCGCCCGAACGCACCGTCTGCAATCTCCTTGATGCCCTCCGGCACAATGCAGACCGCGCCCGTCGTCAGCCGCCGCAGCACGCGCTGATGCACATGGTCAATCAGCATCCCGTCCTGAACCGTCAGCAGCGGATGATTCGGCGAAAGCTCCACCGTCCGCAGCGCCTTGCAGTTCTTGAAGGGATTCCCCTCGATTTCCGTCACGCTGTCCGGGATGCAGATGCTTGCAAAACCGCAGCGCTCGAATGCGTTTCTGCCCAGAAACTGCACACCCTCCGGCAGGTCGATTTCCGTCAGGGCTTCGCAGAACGCAAACGCCGATGCTTCCAGCCGCTCCAGCTTTTCCGGCAGAACGACCTTCTCCAGCTCCGAGCATCCATAGAACATATCTATCGGTATCACGCGCAGGTTCTTCGGGAGCGTGACTTCCTGCAATTTCTCGTTGGACAAAAACGCGCCGTGTCCGACTTCTTCCAAACTTTCGGGCAGTTTCAGCGCGCTAAGCCCCGTACTTTCAAACGCATGACACCCGATGGTGCGCAGGCCCTCCGGCAGGGTGATTTCCGTCAGGCTTCTGCACCAGTCGAACGCGCTGTCGCCAATGCTTTGCAGGCTCTCCGGCAGACTGACCGACCGCAGCGCAAAGCAGCCGTTGAAGGCCTCTTTCTGGATGTTCGTCAGCCCTTCCGGCAGCGTCACGCGTTCCACCTGCGCGGAATAGAATGCGCCCCGCCCAATCGTCGTGATGCCCTCCGGCACAGTTACATCGCGCACATCCCGCGCGGCGCAAATCACCGTGTCGCACGCCAGCAGCATTTGATTCTCGATGCGCAACACCGGGTTGTCCGGCGCAATCCGCAGGCTGTTCGCAAAGAAGTGCTGGGACAGCGGGATGGCAGGAATGGGGTTGCCGTCAATTTCCGTCAGGCTCGCCGGCAGCGTCAGCCCCCACAGTTCATCGCAGTCCGCAAACACCCCGTAGCCCATGCGGCGCAACGTGTTCGGCAGGGTGATGGTTTTCAAATTCCAGCAGCCGGCAAAGGCTCTTTCTCCCAGCGTTTCCACGCCCTCCGACAGCGTCACCTTTTCCAGCGCGCAGCCGATGAATGCCTCCTCCCCGATTTCCCGCAGGGTGGATGGCAGCGTGATTTCCTTCAGCGCCGATGCCGCCGCAAACGCTTCGCAGTCAATCACCGTCACGCCCTCCGGGATGACGACGCTCGTCAGCGCCGCATATTCAAAGGCATACGCGCCAATCGCCGTCACGGGCAAATCGTCTACCACGGACGGAATCACCAGCGCCGTTTCGTCGCCCAGATAGCCCGTAATGCCCGCCGTTCCGTCCTCCAAAACGACATAGAGGTACAGCCCGTCTTGGCTTTTAGTGGAGATTTCCGCCGCGTTGTCGTAGTCAACCGTGTCCAGCACCGTATCCGCCTGTGCCGATGCCGCACAGAGCAGGAGCGTCAACAGGACGCAGAGCATCCGCTTCATCAAAAAAATCGCCTCCTTGTGCCTTGATGATAGCACAGGAGGCAATTTCATGTCAATTTTTCCTTGGAATTGTTACAATCGCCGTTTTCTTCATCGCGACCGCCATGACCCCCGCCGTGATCGCTTCCGCCGCGCAGAACGCCAGCCACACGCCCGTCATGCCGAAGAGCGCCGCCATCACCAGCGCGCAAAGCACAATCGCCGCCACGCCGCGCAGAATGGACGTAATCATCGCCCATTTCGCCGCGCCGACCGCGCTCAAATAGCCCGTTCCGGCGATATTGAACCCCGCGAACAGATAGCCGAGGAAGTACAGCCGCATTCCCTGACATGCCAAATCCGCCATCACCGGGTCATGCTCGCTGTTGAACACCGCCACCAGCGGCTCGGCGAACACCTCGAAGCAGACAATCATCAGCACTGAAAGCGTCAGCGCCGTCAGGATGCTCATCATCAGCACCTGCCGCACTTGTCCCGTTTCACCGCGGCTGTACGCGTCGCTGAGCAGCGGCTGCGACCCCTGCGAAATGCCGGAGAAAATCGCCGTTGCGACGATGGCGACATTCGCCACCACGCCATACGCCGCGACGCCGATGCTGCCCGAAAGCCCCAGAATCAGGAAATTCAGTACCATCGTCGTCATGCCGCCCGCGATTTCCCCGATGAACCCGGATACGCCCACCGCGCTGACGTGCGCCAGCAGTTTGAACGTCGGCTTGTGCCAGCGGAAGCGCAGCGTATTCGTCTTTTTGCGGAAGTGCAGGGCGTTAATCCCCATGCCGACAATGGGGGATGCCGCCGTTGCGAGCGCCGCGCCCGCCATGCCCATCCCCAGCGGGAACATCAGCACCCAGTCCATGACGATGTTGAACAGGCTGGATGCCATCGTCGCGGTCATGGCAAGCGACGGATCGCCGTCGTTGAGGACGAAGGAGCGCAGGATGTAGTTGCACATGAAGAAAGGCGTGAAGAGCAGGAAAATGCGTGTATACGGCGCGCCGACCGTCACGATGTCCGTTTCGCCGCCAAGCAGCCGCACGATGCCCTCCGCGCTGAAAATGCCCAGCAGGATGAACGGCACGGACAAAATTCCCGCCCATGCGAGGGCTTCCGCAAGATAGCCGTCGGCGCGTTTTCCTTCGCGCCTCTCCAAGGCGAAGCGGGTCGCCGCGCCGGTCGCCAGCATCGCGCCCAAGGCAAAAATCAGCGAATAAACGGGCAGGACAAGGTTCAGAGCGGCGATGCCGTCCGCCCCCTGCGCCTGTGCGATAAAGAAGGTGTCGGCGAGGATATAGGCGGAGACGCCAATCATGCCAAGGATGTTTTGAGAAACGTAGCGGAAGAACTGCTTCCGCACGGTGGAATGCGCATTCATAGAGGGCTTCTCCTTCTGCTTTGTTCAGGGCAGCATTCCTATTGTAAAGGGGAAAATCATCTTCGTCAAGGGAAAATTGCAAGAATCGTTCCTGTTGACTATCCAAATGACGAAAAATGCGGTATAATGGAGCGAATACCCATCATGCTGTTCCCGGATGCCTCATCGAAAATCCGAAACAGCATCAGGAGGAATCATATGAAGCACTTGTACCCCTACCTCCGGCGCTTCCGCAAGGAGAGCATTCTCGCGCCCCTGTTCAAGATGCTGGAAGCCACGTTCGACCTGCTTGTGCCGATGGTGGTGGCGGACATCATCAAGGTCGGTATTGCGGGCGGCGATACGACGTACATCTGGACGCGCTGCGGCCTGCTGGTGCTGATGGCGCTCATCGGACTGCTCTGCTCCTTCACCGCGCAGTATTTCGCGGCGCGCGCCGCCATCGGCACATCCACCGGGCTGCGGCATGAGCTGATGGCGCACATCCAGTCGCTCTCCTTCTCCGAACTGGACACGCTGGGCGTTTCGACGCTGATTACACGCATGACCAGCGATGTCAATCAGGTGCAGAATGGTCTGAACATGTTCCTGCGCCTGTTCCTGCGTTCGCCGTTCATCGTCGCGGGCGCGATGATTGCCGCCTTCACCATTGATACACAGATTGCGCTGATTTTCCTCGCGGCGATTCCCGTGCTGGCGGTGATTGTCTTTGGCATCATGCGCATCACCTCGCCTATGTACAAAACCGTTCAGTCCCGGCTGGACGCGGTCACGGGCGCAACGCGCGAGAACCTCTCCGGCGTCCGCGTCGTGCGCGCGTTCGGGCGCGAGGACGCGGAGGAAGAAAACTTCGTCCAGCAGAATGGCAGCCTGAACACCACGCAGCTCAAAGTCGGCCGCATTGCCGCGCTGATGAATCCGCTGACGTATGTCGTGGTCAACCTCGGCATCATCGGCATTCTGTACTTCGGCGCGAACAAGATTGGCAGCGGCGCGCTGCTCTCCGGCGACGTGGTGGCGCTGGTGAACTACATGAGCCAGATTCTGGTGGAACTGGTGAAGCTGGCGAACCTCGTCGTGCTGCTCACCCGCGCAATTGCCAGCATGGGCCGCGTGTCGCAGGTGCTGGATACGCCCTCGACGATGGCATTCCCGGAGAAGCCTGTTTCGGCGGATGCTGCTTCCGATGTGGCGGTGGCGTTCGACCATGTGTCCCTGCGCTATCAGGGTGCGGGTGCGGAAAGCCTGTCCGATGTGACCTTCACGGCAAAGAAGGGGCAGACCATCGGCGTTATCGGCGGCACGGGCAGCGGCAAAACGACGCTCGTCAGCCTGATTCCGCGCTTTTATGACGCAACGAAGGGGCAGGTCACCCTGCTCGGTCAGCCGATTACCGCCTATTCCAAGGCGGAGCTGAACCGCCACGTTGCGGTCGTCATGCAGAAGGCGCAGCTGTTCAAGGGCACGATTCGCTCGAATCTGCTCTGGGGCAACGAGAATGCCACGGACGAAGAATTGTGGCACGCGCTGTCCATTGCGCAGTCGGAGGATTTTGTCCGCCAGAAGCCGGGCAAGCTCGATGATCCGGTGGAGCAGGGCGGACGCAACCTGTCCGGCGGTCAGCGTCAGCGCCTGACAATCGCCCGCGCGCTGGTGGGACATCCTGACATTCTGATCCTGGACGACAGCGCCTCCGCGCTGGACTACGCCACAGATGCCGCGCTCCGCAAAGCCCTGCGCACCCTGCCCGCGGAAACGACGCTCTTCATCGTCTCCCAGCGCACCTCGTCCCTGCGCCACGCCGACCAGATTATCGTGCTGGACGACGGGCATGTGGTGGGCATCGGCAAGCACGATACGCTGATGCAGACGTGCGAGGTCTACCGCGAAATCCACGAAAGCCAGTTTCGGAAGGGAAGTGACGTGCAGTGAAGACCAATAAGCTCAAGCAGCAGAAGGGCACCCTCCTGCGCGTCCTGCAATATGTGAAGCCGTATCGGGTGCTGGTGATTGTCAGCCTGCTTTGCGCGTGCGTGAGCGCGGCGGCGCAGCTGCTCATCCCGGTTTTGACTGGCAAGGCGATTGACCAGATGATCGGCGCGGGTCAGGTAAATCTGTCCGGCGTACTGGTCTTCGCGGTGTGGATTGCCGTCGTTGCGGCGCTGTCCGCGGTTGCCCAGCAGTTTCTTGCCACCAGCAACAACAAGATTGCCTACAACATCAGCCGTGACCTGCGCAACGCGGCATTCCACAAGCTCCAGCGCCTGCCGCTGAGCTATCTGGACGCGCATCCCTCCGGCGACCTCGTCAGCCGCATGATTGCCGATGTGGACACCTTCTCCGACGGCCTCCTCATGGGCTTCACGCAGCTGTTCACCGGCGTCGTGCTGATTGTCGGCACGCTGACCATCATGCTCATCAAAAACTGGATGATTGCCCTGCTGGTCGTGGTGCTGACGCCGCTGTCGATGTTCGTCGCGTCCTTCATCGCCCGAAAGACGCACCACTACTTCACCGAGCAGGCGCGTGTGCGCGGGCAGCAGACGGCGCTCATCAACGAGCTGATTGAAGGGCAGAAGGTTGTGCAGTCCTTCGGGCACGAAGCCGCCTCGCTGAGCGATTTTGACTGCATCAACGATGAACTGGGGCGCGTCAGCCTGAACGCGACGTTCTTCTCCAGCCTCACGAACCCCTCCACTCGTCTGGTCAACAACATCATCTATGCGGCGGTCGCGCTCGTCGGCGCGCTGTCGGCGGTCGGCGGCGGCATCTCCGTGGGCGACTTGAGCGTTTTCCTCAGCTACGCCAGCCAGTACGCCAAGCCCTTCAACGAAATCTCCGGCGTTGTGACCGAGCTGCAAAACGCTCTCGCCTGCGCCGCGCGCGTTTTCTCCCTGCTGGATGAGGACGACCGCGTGCCGGACAAGGAAAACGCCGCCGTGCTCTCCCCCAAGGGCACGATTGACCTCAAGGACGTCTGCTTCCGCTATGTGCCTGATCGCCCGCTGATTGAGGGCTTCAACCTGCACGTCAAGCCCGGTCAGCGCATTGCCATCGTCGGCCCGACCGGCTGCGGCAAAACGACCATGATTAACCTGCTGATGCGCTTCTACGACGTAAACAGCGGCGCAATTCTCGTCGACGGCACGGACATCCGCGACGCGACGCGCCACTCCCTGCGCAAGAGCTTCGGCATGGTCTTGCAGGACACTTGGCTGAAAGCCGGCACGATTCGCGACAACATCGCCTACGGCCGCCCCGACGCGTCGGAAGAGGACGTTATCGCCGCCGCGAAGGCCGCCCACGCGCACAGCTTCATCCGCCGCCTGCCCGACGGCTACGACACGGTTATCACCGAAAACGGCGGCAACATCTCGCAGGGACAGAAACAGCTGCTCTGCATTGCCCGCGTGATGCTGGGCGGCGAAAACGGCGAACTGCCGCCGATGCTGATTCTTGACGAAGCGACGTCTTCCATCGACACGCGCACGGAAATCAAGATTCAGTCCGCTTTTGCGCGGCTAATGAATGGGCGCACGTCGTTCATCGTGGCGCATCGGCTTTCGACGATTCAGGAAGCGGATGTGATTCTGGTGATGAAGGATGGGCATATTATTGAGCAGGGAACGCATGAGGAGCTGCTGAAGAAGCAGGGGTTCTATGCGAATTTGTATCAATCGCAGTTTGCCTTAGGGTAACACCGCAGAAATGATGTGGTCGGCTGGCGAATGGGTTTTTCGTCAGATGCAAATGCAAATTCCGAAGGTTTACTGGCGGTAAATCGAGGGCAATACCGCACAAATGAGTTGGTGCAGTATTGCCTTTGTCATTTTCATTGACATATTGCTGTTCCCTATCCAAAAAGGGGATTTCATCAGCAATGTGGAATAATACTATTTCCAGATAAGAATGCGCCAAGATGCGCCGCGAATTTTTCATTCTGGCTAACGTGAATGAAACGCAGCGTAGCAGCGCTACGCTAAGTGGAATGAGCGGACGCCAGAAGGGAAAAGGCGCAAGCAGATGGCGCAGTTGAATCTGGAAATAGTATAATACTAATTCTTATCTATCGTGTGTTTCTAAATTCGCCCGGCAGCATTTTCGGCATCTTTTCTTGCACTTCTGCGTCTTCAAACCTCGATTTACCGCCAGTAAACCTTCGGTTTTCATCCTTGAATTGCAAGAAAATTTGCTCGAAACTGCACCGGTCTCATTTTATACTATTTCCAAATGAGAATGCGCCAAGATGCGAAGCGAATTTTTCGCGCTGGCTAACGCGAATGAAACGCAGCGTAGCAGCGCTACGCTAAGTGGAATGAGCGGACGCAAGCGCGGAAAAGGCGCGAGCAGATGGCGCAGGTGAATTTGGAAATAGTATTAGAAACACGCCATAGTATAAGCTGCAACGGTTTCTACTGACAACAAGAAATGATAGGGTGCATAGGAATGGGAAAAAGTTTCCTGAAGAAGGGACTCAGCATGATTCTGGCCATCGCGTTGTTGATTGACGCGCTTCTGGGAATCACGCTGTACATGGTGGTAAGGATTGCGAGGAACACAGCCTATGAGGTGGTCGTCAAGTCGAATGAAAGCATGCTGGAACGCATGGATCAAACCCTGACCAACCTTGAAAACGTATGCTATGTGATGGCTTATTCAAGTGCAGTGCAGAGTATTTTGACCGATAAAGAGGTTACTTTTCCCTTGGTGGATTATCACAAGCCTGTGCGAACATCCTTTGCTGTCGCTTTTGCGTGCAGCCCTGCGATCATCGGCATCGGCCTGTATGATAATGAGCTGACCTACTTGCTTAGCTCAGGCAACAACCTCTTTGGGGTTGAACCTCTTCCCGAGGACTGCTATCGGATATCCACACCGCAGTATCATGTGGTTGAGCAGGACAAGGCGACGGCGCTTCTGCTTGTCTATCCGATCTACCGCGACAGTCGCGTAGACAGCGTAATCAAGGTAAAAATCGGTTATCTCGCGATTACCATCGGCGACGGGCTCCTGAAGGAATTGGTAGAACAAAGCGACCATGTAGAGGACACCCTGATTGCCTTTACCGATCAGCAGGGGAACATGATTTATTCCAATCAGCCGGTGGAGGAAGACAGCTTCCGGCATCGTATGGCGTCAGGCGACTCTATTTCGTCGGTCATCCAGCATACAGGCTGGCAATTGCACAGCATCATCAGCAACAGAAGCATATCAGACAACATGAAGCCTGTTGTCATCATCATAGGGATCATTGTCGCCCTGCTGCTGGTGCTGTTCTTCTGGCTGAAGCACTTTTTCAACAAGCAGATCATCCTGCCCCTGAATGATCTACAGCAGTTCATGGCCAAAAACTCGGACATTCATCAGCGTTTGACCCCCCAATCCAAACCCAACAATGAAATGTGCATGGTCATGGATGTTCTCAATGAAATGCTGGATAAGATTGAAAAGAGTAGCGAAGAGGTGTTGGCTTCCCAGACCAGAATGCTACATGAAAAAACAGCGCAGCAGCAGATGGAAATCATTGCCTACCGCAATCAGGTCAACCCGCATTTCCTGTATAATACGTTTGACTGCATTCGTGGCATCGCCTATATGCATAACGCCATGGAGATTGTGGTCATCAGCCAATCACTGTCCAGCATGTTCCACTATGCGGTAAAGGGCGGCAACTTCGTGACAATAGAGGAAGAGCTACAGTATATGCAGAGCTATGCAACCATCATCGGCTATCGCTTTGACGGACGTATCACGATCCTTGACCATATTGATCCAGGGCTGTACCAGTGTATGGTGATCCGCATGCTGCTGCAGCCGCTTGTGGAAAACGCGGTTCTGCATGGTCTGGAGCATGTGGTGGGCAAGGGCTATGTGCATGTTTGGGCGCATGAAAACAACAACCAGCTGACCATCCGGATTGTGGACAACGGCGTCGGCGCGTCACCTCAGAAGATAGCGGAGCTGAACGCCCAGGTGGAGGCCATGCAGCATATGGAGGTCAGCGAGGCACCAAGTCAGTCGGGGGTGGGTATCACCAATATCGCCAGGCGGCTGTTCCTGCATTATGGTTCAGATGCGTCACTCCGCTTCTTCACGGAGGAATCGCAGGGGATGGCTGTTGAAATCAGGCTGCCCGTCATCAGGAAGGAGTCAAGTGCATGTATCGAGTAGTGCTGGCTGATGATGAAAAGTGGTCGCTGTACGGGCTAAGCCAGATGATTTGCTGGGCTGATTATCAGTGCGAAATCTGCGGAATGGCCTATGACGGACTGTCAGCTCTGGATCTGTGCCGAAGGGAAAAGCCTGACCTGCTGATTTCCGATATCCGCATGCCCGGAATGGATGGCCTGGAACTGACCAGGTGCATCGCATTGGAAATGCCGCGCACCACAGTGATCCTGATCACAGGCTACAGCGATTTGAAGTATGCCCAACAGGCGCTGCGGCTGGGTGTGTTTGACTTTCTGCTCAAGCAGATCACACCGGGCGACCTGGATCAGATGCTGCGCCGCTATCAGGAGAATATGCAAAAGAAGGCCCGTGCGCTTTCCTGCAGCTTCTACTTCAGCTTTTTTGATGAATCGAATACCCGAAGCATTGCAGACTGCATGGAAGATTTGTGTGTGCAGGTTCCCTTTCAGAAGGCCTGCGCCATGACATTTCAGTATAACGAGCCTGTTGTGATTTCGCATGCGCTGGTTCATCAGCAGGAGGATGAGCTGCTGATTGCCTTTCTCACAGGATGTAACCTGATTACGGTATTCTGCTTTTCAGACGGAAGCTTTTCAGGCTCGCAGGCGGTCTACAAGCGGCTGATGATTGGAATTCCCGAACGGGTAGGAATCAGCGAAAGCTGTCCAACAAGCGCCGCGTTCTTTACGATGTATCGGCAGAGCATCCTCGCTGTCCTGACGGCACAGTTCTGGCACATATCGACGCCTGTGCAATATTACAGGTGGTTGCAGAACGATACACTTCAACACTTGGAGTCTATCCATGCGTTTGTGTCCGTGAAGAACGTGGCTGGAGCCACCATGGCGCTGGATTCGCTTCTTTGCAGCAGGCAGCGGATGCAGATTGACCAGATGGATTTGCTGATCCATCGAGCGGCTTCCCTGTGTGCATCCCACGGTCTCTCTGAGCTTTCCTTTCTGGAAAATCTGGATCTGTATCAGTATGTCAGCAGTGGCGGCACATGGGAGGATCTGTCGTCAGAGCTTCATGCGGCCCAGCACGGGGATGACGCTTCTGATGAAAGCAGCCGTCTGATGCGGCGCATTATGCATTATATTGATCTCCACTATGCAGAAGATATCCGCATCAGCGATTTGGCAGCCAGCTTTTATCTCAATGCCAGCTATATGTCCACCCTGATCCGCAAGAAGACGGGAAAAACCTATACCGATATTATTGCGGAAAAGCGGATCGACTGCGCCAAAAAACTGCTGCGCAGCACCGATGAAACGGTGCTGGAGGTTGCCCATATGGTTGGGTACCATGAATATGCTCATTTCAACACCTTGTTCAAGCGCATGTGCGGTATGACTCCGGCTCAATACCGTAAGCAGATGGATCGTCTCCCTTCCGCTTCTTGCGAAGACAATCACTGCTACTAATCTGTTTCTATAGTGTGTTTCTAAATTCGCCCGGCAGCTTTTTCGGCATCTTTTCTTGCACTTCCGCGTCTTCAAACCTCGATTTGCCGCCAGTAAACCTTCGGTTTTCATCCTTGAACTGCAAGAAAATCTGCTCGAAACTGCACCTGTCTCATTTTAGAAACACACCCTAATAATCGTTTAGAAAGTATGAGATGGGCTGCATCGTCCAATGATCCGATCATTGGGAGCCAATCATCGGATATTGTTTTCGGCCCATAGTGGTTGTATAATGTGGTCAGAAAACATCCATATGACATATGGATGAAATTGTGGAGGAGGATTCCATGAAGAAGGTTACATCCTGGTTGTTGCTCCTTTCTCTTGTCACACTGCTCCTGCCCGCATTCGCGGTAGCAGAAGGAACGGTCACGCTGGAATGGTTCATGGATTACGCTGCACTGCCCAGCAAGTGGAATCTGGAAGAACCGGTTTTTGCCGGAATTACGCAGGCTACGGGCGTTCAGTGCAGCTTCAATATGCCCGCTGAGGATGCCAGCACCAAGCTGAATCTGCTGATGATCAGCCGCAATCTGCCGGACATCATCACCACCAGTGATGGCGACCTGCGCTCCGAACTGATTGCTGCCGGTCTGGTCTGGGATTTGGACGAGCTGCTCAAGACCTATGTACCGGAGTCGCACCTGTTTACCCATTTCCCTGCCGACCTGAAGCAGAGCATCATCGACCGCGACGGCGGATGGTACTGCTACCCCAGCCACATGAGCAGCGAGGGGTATGAATCCATCTGGGGGTATTGCGATGAGGATACCGAGGAGTTCTACAAGGCTACCAAGTATGATAACCGCAACAGCATCTTCCTGCGCAAGGCATACCTGGATCAGCTGGGGATTGATGTGAACACGATTAAGACAGAGCAGGATCTGATGGATGTTCTGCAGGAGTTCAATGACGCGGGTCTGACCAATACCAGCGGCGCCTCTGTTTACACCATGATGGTCAACGGCGACCAGACTGTGTGGCTGACGATGGATGGCATCATCCGCAACACCTTTGGCGCCATGCCCCTGACCGACGACGGTCAGTATCAGAGCATTTTCTACACCGACGAATACCGCGATGGCGCGTCCTTCCTCAACCATTGCGCGCAGAAGGGCTTCCTGACAGAAACGCATCTGATCATGGACGAGGAAACCTTGATCAGCCTGACCAACAGCGGCCGTGTGGCATGCTATATCGGACCGTTCACCACCTTGGGCTCCGGCACGGATCTCAACGACGTTTGGGTCAGCCCTGGCGCCATTACCCCCGATTCCGGCGCAACGCCTGTGCTGCCTTACAGCGCCGGCATGTACACTGGATGGCTAAACACCATGGTTTCCAAGAATGCCAAGGATCCCGCAGCCTGCGCCCGCTTCATTGACTACATGAGCAGCCGCGAGGGCATGCTCCTGCACATGTATGGCGTGGAGGGTGTCGACTATACTTGGGATGGTCCCTGCCTTGTGCGCACCGAGGAGGGTATGGGCAAGGTTGAGGATGGCGTGACCGGCATCTGGGGCTTCTATGCCTTCCAGGATGGGTATTTCCCCCGGTCTGTCGAACATCGCTCTCTGGACAAGATGCCCCCCACCATGGCCTACAGCCTGACAGACAATGTGGTGGTTTACGATGCGTCTCCCTTTGACATTCCTGCCGGATATGTGTCTGAAAACGAAGACATGACCTTCATTGAAATTGAGACCAACAACTATCTGGAGGCTACGCTGCCTAAGATCCTTCTGGCCCCTGATGACCAGACTTTCAACGACCAGTATGATGCTTTCCTGGCGGAAATGACCCGTCTGGGCCGCAAGGATTATGATGCATACCTGAATATCAAGGTTCAGGAGAACGCGGAAAAGAGAGGCATCGAACTAAAGCCTATCAACTGATCAACGCTATGGAGGGGTCAGGGAAGTTACGGCTTCTCTGACCCCCTTCTTCTACCGTCCACATCGCCGCGGAAGCTCTGCTGCGGCGATACGGCAGACAGAAACAACCAATATGTACTCTGAGCCGGAGGAACATAGGCCATGATGCAGATTACCATTTCCAAAAAACCTCACAAGCCTGCAATTCGTAACGAGTTCAGGCGGCAGACCGAGCTGCACACCATGATGCTTCCCGGAACCGTCATGATGATCGTCTTCAATATTATCCCGTTGTTTGGGCTGATCATTGCCTTTACCAATTTCAAGGCGACCATGGGCTGGGAAGGAATCTTTACCAGCCAGTGGAATAACTTCCGAAACTTCAGGCAGGTGTTTTCATCTTCTCAGTTTGAGCCGATGCTCCGCAACACGCTGGGTATCAATCTTCTGGGACAGTTCATTTCGATCCCCATTGCCATTCTGTTTGCCCTGCTTCTCAATGAAATCCGTTCCCCCCGGCGCAAGTCCTTTGTTCAGACGGCAGCCTATCTGCCCCATTTTCTGAGCTGGGCGATTTTCGGAGGTCTGATCAAAAACCTGCTTTCTGCGGATGGTGCGATGAATCAGCTGCTGATTGGAATGCATATCATCAGCCAGCCCAAGGAATGGATGGCTGATGCGGACTGCTTCTGGACCATATGTATTGCTTCAGGCCTGATCAAGGATCTGGGCTGGAGCGCCATCATCTACCTGGCCGCCATTTCGGGGGTGGATCCCACACTGTATGAGGTTGTCGATATTGATGGCGGCAACCGCTACCACAAGATGCGCCATGTCACGCTGCCGGCAATTCTTCCTACGGTAATGGTCATGATTATCTTCGCCGTTTCCGGTATGCTAAACAACAACTTTACCCAGATCTATGTTCTGCAAAATCCCCTGAACATGGAAAGAAGCAACGTGATTGACAGCTATATCTATCAAATTGGCATGCAGCAGTTCCAGTTTGGTATTGCGACCGCAGCGGGTCTTGTGAAAAGCGTGTTCGCCCTGCTGCTGCTTGTCGGGGCCAACTGGACATCAAAGAAGCTGACAAGCAGTGGACTGTTTTGAGAGGAGGCGCAGTATGAAGAGGCTGAAGAAAATGGATCTCTTTACCGTATGCAATGCGCTGATCATGACGCTCGTTGTCCTTCTGTCCGTTTATCCACTGTATTATGCTGTGGTCAATTCCCTCAACGATGGCACCAATACGACCAACTTTGGCATGGTGCAACTGTGGCCCAGGCAGTTCTCCCTGGACAGCTGGCGTATGGTGGTGAAGGATCCTGCCATCCCGACAGCACTTGGCATTACCGCGTCACGAACCGTCATTGTCACGGTCTGTCAGTTGATTTTTACCAGTATGTTTGCCTACGCTTTTTCCCGTCCCTATCTTCGGTTCAAGAAATGCTACGCGGCGCTTGGTTTTATGAGCATGTATATCAGCGGCGGCATTGTAGCCACCTTTCTGCTTTTGAGCAAAATGGGACTGTACAATACCTACTGGGTTTACATTATACCTTCCCTGTTTGGCGGATTCTACAATGTCATCATCTACACAAGCAACTTCCGCGGAATACCGGATGAGCTGTTTGAATCGGCTCAGCTGGATGGCGCCAGCGAATACCGGATATTCTTCTCGATTGTGCTGCCGCTGTCCAAGGCGGTGATTGCTGCCTTGGCTGTCTTCACCATCGTCGGTGTGTGGAACGACTATACCACCAGCCTGTTCTACACATCCAACACGGAGCTGCAAACCCTTCAGTACTATATCGTCAAGCTGGTGCGCAGCGAGGCTGCCCTGGAACAGATTGTAAAGGACAATTCCTCCCTCAGTTCAGAGGTTTTTGCCCTGCTGTATGGCCGCAACAGCAGCATTTCGGCAAGAACGCTGGAGCTTGCAGCCATGATCATCGCGGCCATCCCGATGATCGCAATTTACCCTTTCGCACAGAAATTTTTTACCAAGGGTGTGCTGGTGGGCTCTATCAAGGGATAAGGAACGGGAGGTGTCGCACATGGAAAAGAGAATTGAGGACTGGAAGGATCTGCGCTATGGCATGTTCATCCACTGGGGATTGTATTCTCTATTGGAGCGCGGCGAGTGGGTGATGTGGTCAGAGGCAATCGACAAGGATGAGTACCGGAAGCTGATGCATCGCTTTACGGCCGAGGCATTCGATCCGCATGCCTGGGCACAGGTGGCCAAGGATGCGGGCATGAAGTATATGGTGCTGACCACCCGGCATCACGACGGATTTTCCCTGTGGGACAGCCCCGGCAGCCATGAGCAGTTTACCTCCATGCACAGCGCGGCACACCGCGATATTGTTCGGGAATATGTGGACGCCTGCCGGGAGGCTGGGCTCAAGGTGGGCTTCTACTATTCCCCGTTGGACTGGCGCTTCCCCGGCTTCTTTTTTCCGCGCATGTACCGGCAAAGCGCGGACCAGCTGCGTAAGCAGACCTTTGACCAGGTGCGCGAGCTATTGACGAACTATGGGAAAATTGATATCCTATGGTTTGATGGTGGCGAGGATTACTGGCTCTGTCATGGGCGAAACCTGCACCTGTGGGAGGAAGCTACCGGCCCGCTGGACAGCCGCGTACAGGTTCCTAACTTCTGGCATGAGAAAGACATGTACCGTATGATCCGCTCCTTGCAGCCGGATATTATCACCAATAACCGCTACGGCACGAGAGCTCTGGGGGATTATCAGACGCCGGAGGGCCGTGTGGGGACATACAACCCGGATGTCAGCTGGGAAAGCTGCTTCGCACTGAACAACGCCTGGGGCTATGTGCCGGGAGAACCTATGTCCTGCCGAAAGCTGCTGCAGACTCTGCTGAAGTGTGCTACCGGGGATGGGAATCTGCTGATGAACGTAGGTCCCATGCCGGACGGAACCATGCCGCCGGATCATGTGGCACGTTTGCGCGAGGCAGGTGACTGGCTGAAGGCTCATGGTGAAGCTGTGTACGGCACCCGGGGCGGACCCTTCCGCAATGATGAAACAGGCGGTATGACCTGCAGGGGCAATACGATCTATGTTCATGTATGGGATTGGCCGGCGCATCGCGTCTGCCTGCCGGAGATCAATGCGCGGATTCTGTCCGTTTATTCCCCCACGGCCAGAGATCTGCACCATGAAATGGTGGATGGACGGCTTTGCTTCTCCGTTGGTGAGCAGGATCGTCTATCGCTGGACACGCTTGTGGTGCTTACGCTGGATCGGCCTGCGGAAGCTGTGAGGAATAATGATCTTCCGTGGCGGTTACAGCAGACAGGGAAGGGCCATGCCGCCTTGATTGTTGAGGATTTTCTGGGGCAATGAATGATGAAGGAGCAATTTCGGATGGGGTATACTTTCGGTGTTGACTATTATCCGGAGCACTGGCCGCGGGAACGCTGGCAGACGGATGCACGCATGATGCGTGAAATGGGCATTACGATCGTGAGGATGGCAGAGTTTTCCTGGGCCAAGTGGGAGCCCCGGGAAGGCGAATTCCATTTTGAAGAACTGGATGAGGTCATCGCACTGATGGCCAATGAGGGGATCGACTGCATTCTTGGCACACCCAGCGCGGCTCCGCCCGCGTGGATCATTGAGGAAACCCCGGAAATCCAGCCCCTGGACTCCCACCTGCAAAGGCATTATTTCGGCGGCCGTCACCACGATTGTCAGTCCAATGCGCAGTACCGTGCGCATATCCGCCGCTTTGTCACCGCCTATGCCCGGCACTTTGCTGCGAACCCGCATGTGGTGGGCTGGCAGGTGGATAATGAGTTGGGCAACAGCCATGAGGATTTGTGCTATTGCCCGTCCTGCGAAGCCGCCTTCCGGCAATGGCTGCAGAAAAAGTACGGGAGCATTGACTGCCTGAACGAAAGCTGGGGCACGGCCTTCTGGAGCCAGACTTACACGGACTTTGAGCAAATCCACGCGCCGAGGATCACAGCCGCGGGGAAGAATCCTTCCCAGCAGCTGGACTGGATGCGCTTCTGCTCGGATCTGGTGCTGGATTTCCATCAAATGCAGGCGGACATTCTGCGCAGTGAGACTCCCGACAAGTTCATTACGCACAACATGATGGGCTTTTCCCGGAAGGTTGATTACTTCAAGCTGGGCGATCAGCTGGACTTTACCGCGCAGGATCAGTATCCGGGCGGGCACTTTGTTCCGCAGGGAGTTTTCCGCGGGGATATCCAGGCAGCCGAGCTGGATTTCATCCGCAGCCTGAAGCATCGGCCCTTCTGGGTGATGGAGCAGCAGTCTGCCATCACCGGCTGGGAAACCGTGGGCCGCACGCCCAAGCCGGGGCAATTGGGTCTGTGGGCAATGCAAAGCATCGCCCACGGGGCGGATACAATCGTATTTTTCCGCTGGCGCTCCTGTGTGATGGGTACGGAACAGTACTGGCATGGCATTCTGCCCCATAATGGCAGACCCGGCCGCTATTACCGCGAGCTGAAGGCCTTCATGCAGGAGGCAGGTCCGCTGCTGGAGAGGCTGCAGGGCAGCGTTCCACATCCAGAAGTTGCGATGCTGTTCTCCTATGATCAGTATGATGCGCTTTCAATCCAGCCGCACCATCCGCATCTGCAGTACCCGGAGCATCTGTTGACCTACTATAGCGGATTCTACCGGCAGAAGATCCCGGTGGAATTTGTCCGGGAAGAGGACGACTGGTCATCCTACCGAGTGCTTGTCGCGCCCCTGCAGTTCCTGATGACAGAAAAGCTGTCGGAAAAATTCCATGCGTATGTGCAGCAGGGCGGCGTGCTGATTCTGGACATGCGCAGCGGTGTGAAGGACGCAACCAACCTTGCCTTCGCGGAGAAGGAGCTGCCGGCCATGTTGGATGATTTGTGCGGCGTTCGGGTGGCGGAATACGACTGTCTGCTGGATACCCAGGGCATCGTTCGCTGGGGTAACGATGTCTATCCCTGCGAAAAGTGGTGCGATATTCTGGAAGTGGCAGATGCTGAAATCCTGGCCACCTATGACAGCGAATTTTATGCCGGTACGCCCGCTGTAAGCAAAAAGCAGGTTGGAAAGGGCACCGTCTATTATGTCGGCACCGAAATGTCCCCCGCACTTGCAGATCGCTTTGTGCAGCAGCTTGCGGAGCAATCCTCGCTGCACAGGCTTCCGAAGACTCCGGAAGGAGTGGAAGCAACTGTGCGGGAAAAGGATGGGATCCAGTACCTGTTTTTGCTGAATCATACGGGTACAGAACAGCATCTGTGCGTGCCGGACACCTGGGAACAGCTTGGCGCCGCATCGGCTGAACAGTGTCCTCCCTATGGATATTGTGTGTATCGGGTGCAGGCTGATGATCAGCCCGTCTGAACTCATACTAACATGGCATCGAGCATAGCAGTTTTTTCGTTCTGGCAAAACTGAGTGAAGCGAGGCGTACTGGAAGTACGCGCGAGCGGAACGAAGCAAAGCCGGGACGGAAAAGATGCTGTGCGAATGACATGGTTTAGATGAGAATTAGGGTAACACCGCACAAATGAGGTGGTCGGTTGGCGAATGGATTTTTCGTCAGATGCAAATGCAAATTCCGAAGGTTTACTGGATGTAAATCGAAAAATCTGCAAGCAACAGATGGCGGAAAAGACATCGCCCGACGCGCCGCCAAGTTGTGCGGTGTCGCCTTATACTATTTCCAGATGAAAATGCGCCAAGATGCGCCGCGAATTTTTCATTCTGGCTAACGTGAATGAAACGCAGCGTAGCAGCGCTACGCTAAGTGGAATGAGCGGACGCCAGAAGGGAAAAGGCGCAAGCAGATGGCGCAGGTGAATCTGGAAATAGTATTAGTATTACATAATAACTCCCAGAGGTGACCAATGGGCAAGAAAACAGACGAACGTCTGCGCTCGCCCTTTGGAAACCTTCGGCTCCATGTTTCTTGTTTTTCCCCCATCAAAAAGGCGACCTCTTTCCCGCTGAAGCCATCAGCCGAAAGAGGTCGCTCTTTTTATGGCAATACCGCACAAATGAGTTGGTGCGATGGCGAATGCATTTTTCGCCAGATGCGATTGCAGAAATCGAAGGTTCACTGGCGGTAAATCGAGGTTTGAAGGCGCGGAAGTGCAAGAAAAGATGCCGAAAATGCTGCCGGGCAAATTTAGAAACACACGTTAGTATTATTCCCTGTTTATTTCCCCGACGGGTGCATTTCCGTGAACGTCTGGTAGTGGTCGTTCGTGTAGTACACCAGCCCGTCCGACGAGTAGAGGATTCGCTCTGCGCCGCGCGGCCCGGCCGTGTAGTTCGCGTCCGCTTCGTACCACTTGCGCCCGGACGCATCCGGCAGCAACCCCTCGTAGTTGCCGAACTTGTCGCCGCCGATGGAATATCCCGGTGCGACGTCGCTGACGTAGTTCTGGCTGCTGTCCCAGCCCAGCTGCCGCGCTTCGTTCTTCGTCAGGAAGTTGTCCGGCAGCGTCCCGTGGGCGAAGATGTAATCCGCAATGTCCTGCGGGGCAGTAATCGCCGTTTGCTGCGGCGCTTGCGTCGGGGCGCTGGTCGGACTGTCCGTCAACGCCGCGGCGATGGTTGCGGTCGGCAGGGCATCCGGCGGATCCGCCGTGTCGCCCAGCGGCAAAATTCCCTGCTGTCCCAAGATAAGCAGCAGCAATGCCATCAGGATGGCAAAAATGCCAGATGTTGCCCGCTTCGGCGGCTGCTTCTGCTGATTTTTCTGCTCGCTCATTTATGATACCTCTCTCCTGCGCGGATTTTCATGGCGCGATACAGCTGTTCCAGCAGCATCACGCGCGCCAGCTGATGCGGGAACGTCATTTTGCTCATCGAGATTTCCTCGTTTGCGCGGTGGATGACGGCATCCCCCAGCCCCAGCGAACCGCCGATAACGAATACAATGTTGCTCTCGCCGCGCGTCAGCAGTTCATCCAAATGGCGCGACAAGCCGGGCGAATCGTGCATCTTGCCAGGAATCGTCAGCGCAATCACATAGTCCGACGGTTTCAGGCGGCTGAGCATCATTTCGCCCTCTTTGTCGCGAATCTGCCGCTCAATGGCTTCGGACGTGTTCGCGGGTTCAGGCAAATCCGGCAGCTCAATCTCCTCGAACTTGCCGTAGCGCGACAGCCGCTTCAGGTATTCATCCGCCATCTGCCGATAGGGCTTCTCCTTCATGCGCCCCATCGCCATCACGCTGATGCTCATTTCTGCTTTCCTCCCGGCATGATTTTCTTCGTCCCGCTGACGACGAGCTTGAACAGGAAGCTGCCCACACCGATGCCCAGCGCCATCATCAGGATGCCCGCCATCGTCAGGATGCCGGTCTGCGCGCCGAGGGCATACTGCTGATGCCCCAGCTGCTCCATGCAGCGGTACAGCCCCAGCCCCGGCACAAGCGCCACCACCGACAGCAGCAGGAAAATCGTCGCAATCATGCGCATTTTCCTTGCGCAGAACTGCGCCAGCAGCGACCCGAACAGCGCCGCGAGGAACATTGACGCGGCCTCATCGAGCGAAAGCTGCTTGAGCGACCAATAGAGCGTGTAAGTCATTGCGCCAATCAGGCTTGCGGGCAGCCACGCGCGTTTGGGCGCATGAAGCAGAATCGCGAAGCCGAGCGTACCGACGAACGACGTCAGGAAATACCACAGCCCTTGACCCAGCGGTTCGTAACTCATGCCGCACCTCCCGTCAGCAGGCGCAGGAACGCCGTGCCCGCCAGTGCGCCGACAGCAAGCAGCACCGCCGACATCGCCGCGCTGACCGCAGAGGAAATGCCCGATACCATATCGCCGCGCATGGTGTCCTGCACAGCGTTCGTCATCGCCAAGCCGGGCAGCATGGGCATCAGCGCGCCCGCGACGGCCGCTTCGACAACCAGCGCCCCGGTCAGGCGGTTGACCGCCATCGGGAGGAACGCCGCGAGGAAGCCGCCTGCCAGCGTCGCGACAAGGGTCTGCATATGGAATTTATCCATCAGCAGCGTCACCCACTCAATCAGCAGCCCAACGAAGAATGCTGTCACCGTGTCCCACGCGCCGCCGCCGAACATCAGTGACCATCCAGCGGTGGACATGGCCGCCGCGCCCGCCATTTGCAGCGGGGACAAGCGGGAAGGTCGGCGCTCGACAGCTTTGAGCTGGCTGAGCACCTCCTGACAGGACATCTTCTCCTGCTCCAAATGGCGGGAGATGGCGTTCACCTCGTCGATGCGGGTCAAGTCTATTCCCTTGCGGCGGATGCGCTTGACGGCGGTCTCGATGGTGCCGTCGCTCTTGCGGTAGCTGACGAACAGCCCGCTTGGCACGGCGAAACATTCCACCTCGCGAAAGCCGAACGCATGGCCCATGCGCAGCACGGTTTCTTCGACGCGGCAGGTTTCGCCGCCGTTTTCCATGATGAGCCGCCCCGCCAGATGGAGGGGTTCCATATAACAGCTGTCGTCGAACATGAAGATGCCTCACTCGCTGTAAGTTTGGGGGGATTTTGTTGATGGCTAACAAGCCGCTTCGGTCGCCACTACCGGCGTTGATTTTTTCCGCAGCAAGGATAAAGTATGCCAATTTCGGAATTTCTTGCCATAAAATCCGGCTTTTGTTCCGAAATAGGCGTTAATTTCGCAGTGTAAATCGAAAGAGATAGCGCCAGAGGATGCGCTTGTACTGGTCGTACAGACCGCGCGCGCGGTAAAGCTGCTCGTAAGAACGGTAGACCGTCAGGCGCGCCTGAATGGAGACAATGGGGTGTCGGAAGCAGTTCACCAGCTGGCGAACAACCGCGCCGTTGGGGTTGCGGAAGTAATCGTAAACCGGGGTGGTGATGTAGGACATACGCTCGGCGTGCTCAAGGTACTGCATGACGAACACGAAGTCCTCACCCCAGTGCAAGCCGGAGGTGAAGCGCAGGTCATGCTGGCGGATGATGTCGCCACGGAAAATTTTGTTCCACAGCACGCCGTAATAAAAGCTGTTACTCAGGCGCTCCAAGCGGCGCAGGAACTCGGCACTCTCCACCGTATCGGTGCATTTGCCCAAATCGCGGACGGTTCGGGTCGTGCCCAGCACCTCGGTATACGCCGCCAGCACCAAATCGCTCTGATTTTTCTCGGCGCAGCGAACGAGCTGTTCCAGTGAATCCGGCGGAAGCTGGTCGTCCACATCCACGAAGCGGTAATAATCGCCGGACGCGTGGCGCATGGCGGTATTGCGGGCTTCGGACACGCCGGCGTTCTCCTGATGGAAAGGGATGATGCGCGCATCCTGTTTCTTCCAGCGCATCAGCATATTCCACGTTGCATCGCGGCTGCCGTCATCAACAATGATGATCTCGAAGTGCTGCCAGCTTTGGCGCAGGATGCTGTTCAGGCAAGCATCCAAGTACCTTGCCCCGTTCCAGACGGGGATAATGACGCTGATAAAGGGGCGGTGTTCCATGGTGTTCACCTCCTATGGGGGAAAAGGTTCGGCAAGGCGCGCCGAACATGGGCGCTGATTGCTTTTTGGGTGGAAGGCTGCATTTTCGGATATTGCGCGTTTTGTCGCAGGGGTTTCGCCTCTGCGGAGGCGACAAGGGGGCAATGGAAACGGACGAAGTCCGCGATCGCCCCCTTGACCCCTTCGGGTTCGCCCCTCATGTTACTTGATTTTTTATGTTGCTTTATTTATTCTCATGTGCCATTTTTCTTGCAGGATGAGAAAATCGCGTTTTCGGGCGCGTTCATACTATTTCCAGATAAGAATGCGCCAAGATGCGCCGCGAATTTTTCATTCTGGCTAACGTGAATGAAACGCAGCGTAGCAGCGCTACGCTAAGTGGAATGAGCGGACGCCAGAAGGGAAAAGGCGCAAGCAGATGGCGCAGGTGAATCTGGAAATCGTATCAATGCAAACAAACGGATGAAATCCACAAGTGCGGTTTCTTCCATCAGAATTATAGCAAATCGCCGGGAAAGTGTCAAGGAAGCGTAACAGATTGACAAGTGCGCCGTCAGCATGTATAATATCCGTGACAAATGAACAGCCCACACAGGTGCGCAGCGATGCGCGGCGTCGGACACGGGCGTGTTCGGCGAGCATGGGAAGCCGGTGCAAGACCGGCGCTGTCCCAGCAACCGTGAAGCAGACAAGGGAACGTGTGCCGAGGAATTGGTGCAGCCACTGGCGAAAAAATCGCTGGGAAGGTGTTCCTGCGGAGGAAGCCAAGCCGGGAGACCTGCCTGTGAACGGGAAAACGCCTCCCCTGGGGATGGGAGGAAGCACACAGCGCGGCCATTGTCCGCGCCTGTTGAAGTGCCTGTTTTTCCCGAAAAGTGCGCGGAAAAGCAGGCATTTTCGTTCCCCTCCGCTGCTTCATTTGATTTCATTTCAGGAGGGATACCCCTATGAAGTCCAATCGTTTCTTTGCCCTGCTGCTGGCGCTGGCGATGCTGCTGAGCATGTCCGCGCTCGCCGAATCCGTCACCCTGACGGACATGACCGGCCATGAAATCACAATTGATGAGCCCGTGACGCGCATCGTCGTCCTCCAGCCCTCTGACGCGGAAATCCTCTGCGCGCTGGGTGCGCAGGACACCATCGTCGGCCGCGGCACTTACGTCGATTACCCGGAAACCATTCTGGAAGTGCCGGTCGTTGCGTCCGGCTCGAACACGAACATCGAGGAAATTCTGGCGCTGAACCCGCAGGTGGTCGTCATGACGACGATGAGCCAGACCGAAGAGCAGATTGCTGCTTTGGAGCAGGCGGGCGTGAAGGTCGTCGTCAGCAGCGCGCAGGACATTGAGGGCGTTTACACCGCCATCACCCTGCTGGGCGAACTCGTTGACAAGAACAACGAAGCCGCTGCCCTGATTGCCGACATGAAGGCTGCTTTTGCGGATGTTGCGGAAAAGGCTGCCGCCGCGAATGTCTCCGGCAAGACGGTGTACTTTGAAATCAGCCCCTTGCCCTACGGCATCTGGTCTGCGGGTCAGGGTACGTTCATGGATGAACTGGCGACCCTGTGCGGCGTGACGAACGTGTTCCACGACCAGCAGCGCTGGTTCGGCGCGAGCGAAGAACAGGTGATTGCCGCGAACCCGGATTACATCATCACGACGACGAACTACATGGTCAACGACATGGACGGCGTGACGGAAATCTGCTCCCGCGCGGGCTGGGAAGACGTGACGGCGGTGAAGGAAGGCCATGTGGTGCTGGGCGATAATAACGCGATGACGCGCCCCGGCCCGCGTCTGGTGGAAGCGGCGCAGTTCCTGCTGAATCTGGTGACGGATGCGGCGGAGGAAGAGGTAACGCCCGCGGCGTAATGGTAGGCAAAACGCCCAAAGCGCAGCACGCGGAAGGAGTATGGTAGAGAAACCAACTCAATCGCGCGAAAGGGGTCAAGGGGGGGACTTCGTCCCTTTTCGTTTGCCCCTTGCGGAGTCCAGAGGCAGCGCCTCTGGTAGGGTTTGGGGCAACGCCCCAACTGTTCCGCGGGCGACCAGTATGCCAAACGCGCTCAACAAAGGCGCAGTCAGCGAAGCGTCCCTGCCAGTAACTTCGCGCTCCCTCAGGAGCGCCCCCAAGCTGCTCTTTCCAACATCAGTGCTGCGTCGCGCCGGATGGGCGCGACCGAATAGCTGGTCTATCAGACATAGCTTGTCTTTCCCGAAAGCAGGGGATTTCGCGCCTGCGGGCGCGTCGCCCACCGCAAAAGCCGTCCGCATCTTCGCAGGTCGTGGATGCGGGCGGCTCTTTTCTTATACTAATCCTCATCTAAAACATGGCATTCGCACAGCATCTTTTCCGCCCCGGCTTTGCTTCGTTCCGCTCGCGCGTACCTCCAGTACGCCTCGCTTCACTCAGCTTTGCCGGAACGAAAAATCTGCTATGCTCGATGCCATGTTTTAGAATCGAATTAGTATTATCAGGAGTTATCATGAAAGAAACGACTTTTCACCTGCGGGATCACCTGCTGTTCGCGCTGCTGACCGTGCTGACGCTGATTCTGTGCATCGGCGTGGGCAGCGTCAGCGTCCCCTTCCACGATACGGCGGAAATCATCTTCCGCGCCATCGCCGGGTGGGAGCAGCCCAGCGGATCAGCCGTCGCCATCATCCTGTATACCCGTCTGCCGCGCGTGCTGTGCGTGGCGCTGGTGGGGGCAATGCTGGCGCTGGGCGGCTGCGCCATGCAGGGGCTGCTGCGCAATCCGCTGGCGGATGGTTCGACGCTGGGCGTGAGTTCAGGCGCGTCGCTCGGCGCGGCACTCGCGATTCTCAGCGGCGTGTCCATCCCGTTCCTGCCCTTCGGCGGCACGGCGGGGGCGCGGCGATGCTCTCCGCGTTCCTTTCCCTCGTCGTCCTCCTTGCCCTCGCCTTCGCTCTTGACCACTCCCTCGCCACCAACACGCTGATTCTCCTCGGCGTTGTGTTCTCCATGTTCGTGTCGGCGCTGCTGTCGCTGCTGATAACGTTCTCCGGCGATAAGCTGCGCGCCATCACCTTCTGGACGATGGGCAACCTCTCTTCCGCCAGCTACCAGAACGCCTTGACGCTGCTGGCAACGCTGCTTCTCTGCGGCGGCATCATCCTGACGCAGGCGCGGGCGCTCAACGCTATGAGCATGGGCGAAGAATACGCGCTGCATGTGGGCGTGTCCGTGCGGCGCGTGAAGCTGACCGTGATGATCTGCGTCAGCGCGATGATCGGCATGAGCGTGTCCGTCGGCGGCGGCATCGGCTTCGTCGGGCTGGTCACGCCGCACATGATTCGCCTGATTGCCGGCGCGAATCACCGCCGGACGCTGCCCGCCTGTCTCTACGGCGGCGCGATTTTCCTGCTCCTCGCCGACCTGATTTCCCGGACAATTCTCGCCCCGGCAGTGCTGCCCGTCGGCGTGGTCACGTCCATCATCGGCGCGGCGGCGTTTCTTGTCATCTTCCTGCGGACGAAAAGGAGGGAGCGCGCATGAACCTGACCGCCGAACATGTTTCCGTCCTTCGCGGGCGCACCGAAATTGTGCATGACGTGTCCTTTTCCGTCTCTGACGGGCAATGGCTGATGATTTGCGGGCCAAACGGCGCGGGGAAATCCACCCTGCTGAGCGCCGTCAGCCAAGAACTGCCCTACACCGGGCTGGTGACGCTGGACGGCACCGACCTGCGCCGCATGAAGCCGCGTCCGCTTGCGCGCCGGATGGCAATGCTGCGCCAGCTGAGCGACCTTGCCTACGCCTACACGGTGGAAGAGGTCGTCGCGATGGGGAGATACGCGCATCGGGGGCTTTTGCAGGCGGACAACGGCGGCGCGGAAGCGGTGGAGCGCGCGCTCCAAGCCGTGCAATTGCAGGACAAGCGCCGTCAAAATATCCTGACGCTCTCCGGCGGCGAACGCCAGCGGATGCTGCTTGCGCAGGTGCTGTGTCAGGAGCCGGATGTACTGCTGCTGGACGAACCCGGCAACCATTTGGATTTGCGCTTCCAGCAGGAGCTGTTCCTGCTCATCGACGCTTGGCGGCGCGAACCGGGGCACGCGGTGGTATCCGTCGTGCATGACCTGTCCCTTGCGCGGAAGTTCGGCACGCACGCGCTGCTTCTCTCCGCAGGACGCGGCACTTACGGCGAAATTTCCGCCATCCTGACCCCCGCCGCGCTGGAATCCGCGTGGCAGATGGATGTTGTCGGCTGGCTGCGGTCGCTGGGGGATGTGTGGCAGGAGTGACCCAAGGGGCGCTGCCCCTTGACCCCGCAAGGGAGTTCCTCCCTTGACCCTTTCGCGCGATTGAATTGGGCGCATTTGCATACAACTTCCGCGTGTTTATGGGAGAACCCAAGGGCGCTGCCTCTTGACCCCGCCAAGGGGTCTTCGCCCCTCTGGACTCCCTTTCGCGCGATTGAGTTGACTTTGCTTTCATACTTCTTTCGCGTATTTATGCAGGGATTTCGCGCCTGCGGGCGCGACCAGAGGGCTTTGCGGTCGCCCTCTGGACTGCTTCGCACCCCTCCCAAGTTTGTTTAACGCTACCGAAACTGCTTTTAGTTTGTGTGCCATGCGCTCTGGCAAGCAGGCTTCTTCGTATGGCAATGCAAGTGTCTTTTGCTTCAAAATACATTGCAGGAAAAAGCAACAGTTTTTCCCGTTCTTTGTTGACAATTGGTTCGTAATCTGGTAAACTATCCATATAGAAAAACGCTGACGGAGGGATAAACATGAATTACGAAATAGCCTACTTAATTGCTGCACTCGTTGTTTTGGTTATCCACATCATTCTTGCGTATCAAGCCAGCATCATTGCCGATGCAAAGGGACACAGCGGTACAACGTGGGGAATTCTCTGCTTCCTGACTGGTTTTTGCGGCTGCATATTGGTTGCAGCACTTCCAGACAAAAAGCAGATGAAAAGAGAAGAGAGAATTGCTGACACGTTAGATGTGCTGCTGACGGCAGTGCGCAATCAGCAACATATAGCCGCTCCCGCCTCTTCCAGCAATAAAAATGCTAATCTCACAAATAGCACCTTGAATCACACGGAAAAGCAGCCTTCTTCTCCGCCCTCGCAATCCCACCGTACATTTCTCCCTGCTGGAAAATGGGTCTGCGGAAAATGCAATACGACAAACCCTGAAAATACGATGTTTTGCTCGAATTGCGGTGAAATGGACAGTCGCATCAAAACATGGTCTTGAACGTCGTGTGGCGAAAAGAATAAGTCTCCTTCACGCGAAGCTGATAACGTCTATCATCTCCATGTATCCACACCAAAAAGCGCCCACCACAGGCGCTTTTTATATTGAGAAGCATCTATTCTTCCGCGTGCTGTCTCAACACGCACTATTCCGCATTCCGAATTCCGAATTCGTCTCACCCATTTCCATCCTGCGGCCCCCACATCCCCGTCACCTTGCCGTCCTTGTCATCCACTTCCACCTCGTAGGCATCATCCGCCATGTCGCGCTGGGGAATCGTGAAATCCACCTGCCAGCAGCCTTTGTCGGCGCGGTAGCCGTATTCCACCACGGTGCGGCACAGCAAATCCGACGCGTCCACGCCGTACTCCGCAATCACACCCTGCGCGGCGTTCGTCAGCACATCCACAACCGTCATCCGCGTGCCGGCAATGTCCGCAAAAGTATCATAGCCCTTTTCCACCTTGTTGATGGCAAACGCGGTGTACGCCGTGCCGTTCAGGGTGATTTGGTAGCTTTCCAGCGTCGGAATCGGCTCGCGCTTCGGGGCGGCAGGCGCCGCATCGTTCTCCGTCAGCATATCCGACGAAACCCAGCTTTCCGCGAATGTACCGTCCGCGCGGGCGTAGCGGATGCGGGTCAGCATGGTGATGCTCTCCAGCGGAATTACGTTTCTACCACGCAACCCCATGCTGTCCAGCGCAAGATACGCTGTGCCAGGCGCCAGTTCGCCGTCCGGCACCAGATATTTGCCATCCACCAGCGCATACAGCGCCAGAGGGAATTGCGCAGTCGCCGTTGTTTCCTGCCAGTCGGACAGCTCCACGCGCTCGATGCCCGCTTCCGATGCGCGCCCGCTGTAATGCAGCGTGTAGCGTTCCAGTTCGCCGTACTGTTCGCGGATCGCGTCGCTCGCCGCGTCCGCCGGGAAGGAGGCAATGCCCGTCAGTTTCGTTTCGCCGTCCGCATCATCCGCCTGAACGGCGAAGAACGTCTGGATAATGTCAACGCCCTTTTCCGCCAAGTTATCGCGCATGAGCAGGAGAATGTCCCGCTGGGTCTGCGCGGCGGTCGGGTGCAGATTAGCGTTTTCCACCGATGTGAACGCCATCATGTCCAACCGCATCGTGAAACGATACGGTGTGCCGTCCAGCGTCACTTGCACCGTGACCGCGACGGCGTAATCCCCAAACGTTGTCACTTCCTCACGGGCGTAATCCGCCACTTCCACAAAGCCGTTCAGGTCGGCAAAGCGCCGAATGTAGCTGGCAATCGCCTCATCGAGGTTGTCTGGCAGTGCGCCGTCATAGGTCAGGCTGGCATTGCCCAGCAGGTCGAAATCATACGCCTGCACGCGCCCCTGCTCATCCATCAGCAGCCAGACAAACGTGTTCCGCATGTACGCCGTCACATACCATCCCTCTTCCGCGCGCATGGCAGACCAGTCGACAGCTTCGGACTTCGCGGAAAAGTTCGTGACGAACAGCGGCAGATACAGCCACGCTTTCGCCTGTTCAATAGCATCCTCGCTTGAGGAAATCGCGCCGCGCGCAAAGTCGCGGTACGGGCGATTGTTCGCCACGAGGGGCAGTACCGTCTCCGGCGCGTAGGGGGCAGACGTTTCCGCGATGGCCGCATTCAGCAGCATCAGCACAGCCACCAGCATTGCAAGGATTTTCCGCATTCTTGTTCCCTCCATCCAGCGGGTTTTCGCTTATAGAACGCTTCTGCGGCGGAAAATCTTCCCGGTGCCGGCAATCGAAATGCAAAAAATCCACCTTCCGGGGAACTGCGCCCTTAGAAGGTGGATTTCTTATTACTTATCGAACAGTTCCTTCACCTTGTCGATGAAGGTCTTTCTCTGGTCGTACTGCTTGCCATTGTCGTCGCCGTCGAACTGGCGGAGCAGTTCACGCTGCTTTTCGGTCAGGCGGCGCGGAGTTTCCACGCGCACCTTGAAAATCAGATCGCCCTTATTGTTCGACCCAAGCTGCTGGATGCCCTTGCCGCGGATGCGGAATTCAGTGTCCGTCTGCGTGCCTTCGGGGATGGTGTACTTTACGCTGCCATCGAGCGTCGGGACGTCGATTTCCGCGCCGAGCGCCGCCTGCGTGAAGGAAATCGGCACTTCCAGGCGCAGATTTGTGCCCTCGCGGCGGAATAGCTTGTGCGGCTTGACAGTAATCTGGATGAGCAAATCGCCATTCGGGCCGCCGTTCGCGCCGGGTTCGCCCTGCCCGCGCTTGCTCAGGACGATATTGTCATCCACACCAGCGGGGACATCGAGTTCCAGCGTCCGGCGCATCCGAACGCGCCCCGAACCGCCGCAGGACGAGCACTTGTCCTTGATGACCTTGCCGCTGCCGCCGCAAGCCGGGCAGGTACGCACGGTCGTCATCCAGCCGCCGCTCTGGCGGATTTGCCCCGTGCCTTTGCACATGGAGCAGGTCTGCGGCTGCGTACCGGGCTTTGCGCCGCTGCCGCCGCAGGTCGTGCAGTTCTCATAGCGGTAAAATTCGACGGATTTATGGCAGCCCTTCGCCGCTTCCTCGAAGGTCAGGCGCAATTCATAGCGCACGTCGTTGCCCTGCCGAGGGGCATTCCGGCGCGCCTGTGCACTGCCGCCCATGCCGCCGTTGAACAGCTGGTCGAAGATATCGCCCATACCGCCCATGCCGCTGAAGTCCATGCCGCCGAACGGATTGCCGCCCGCGCCGCCGCCCATATCCGGGCCATCAAAGCCAAACTGGTCGTAACGGGCGCGCTTATCCGGGTCGGACAGCACCTCATTGGCTTCGTTCAGTTCCTTGAAGCGGGCTTCCGCTTCCTTGTCGTTGGGGTGCAGGTCGGGGTGGCATTCCTTCGCCTTCTTGCGGTAGGCGCGCTTAATGTCCTCATCCGTCGCGTTTTTATCGATACCCAGCACTTCGTAATAATCGCGCTTGTTCGCCACGTTTGTTCACCTCTGATTGATAATCCGGCTTTTTGCCTGATGGCAGGGTTTGCTTACTTTGCTTTCATGCAAATGAGGAATCCATCTATCGGAATAGATTTTTCCAGAAGCAAGGGGAATCGCGCCTGCGGGCGCGACAAGGGGGCAATGGAAACGGACGAAGTCCGCGGTCGCCCCCTTGACCCCTTCGGTCGCCTCTACCTGAGTTGGTTTTTATCGGAACAAGGAAAACCGCATCCGCGTCTCCCCAAAACCCTGCATGGGCGATTGACCCAAATATACCGGGAGGCACGTTGGACGGCACTCCCGGCTCGGATATTTGCGGCATTCCCGTGGGGCAGCCGGTGCCGCCCCACAGGAAACGTTATTGCTTAGTGAACGTCGCCGTCCGCCTCATAGGTGCCGTCCGCGTTCTGCGTACCGGCCTGCGGCTGTTCGGGGTTCGCGCCCTGCTCGCCGCCCTGCTGCTGATACAGCTTGCCGAAGATGGCGTACACCTTCTGGGTGAAGGCATCCATCGCGTTCTTGATTTCTTCCGCGTTGTTGCCCTCGCGCACCTTCTTGAAGTTCGCGATTTCGCTCTCGACGGTCGCCTTGTCTTCCGCGGACAGCTTGTCGCCGTTCTCGCGCAGCTGCTTCTCCATCTCGTAAATCATGGAGTCAGCATGGTTGAGGGTTTCGACTTCTTCCTTGCGCTTCTTGTCCTGCTCAGCGTACTGCTCAGCTTCCTTGACGCGCTGGTTGATTTCTTCCTCGGTCAGGTTGGAGGAAGCGGTGATGGTAATCTTCTGCTCGTTGCCAGTCGCCTTATCCTTTGCGGAGACATTCACGATGCCGTTCGCGTCGATGGAGAAGGTAACTTCAATCTGCGGCACGCCGCGGGGAGCGGGCGCAATGCCGGTCAGCTGGAAGCGGCCCAAGGACTTGTTGTCGTAAGCCATCTGACGTTCGCCCTGCAGGACGTTGATTTCAACCGTCGTCTGACCATCCGCCGCGGTGGAGAACACCTGCGACTTGCTGGTCGGGATGGTGGTGTTGCGGTCAATCAGGCGCGTGAAGATGTGGCCTTCGGTTTCCAGGCCCAGAGACAGCGGCGTGACGTCCAGCAGCAGCACGTCCTTCACTTCGCCGCCCAGCACGCCGCCTTGAATGGCAGCGCCGATAGCCACGCACTCATCCGGGTTGATGCCCTTGAAGGGTTCCTTGCCGGTCACGCGCTTCACAGCCGCCTGAACAGCCGGGATACGAGTAGAACCGCCAACCAGAATGATCTTGCTGATGTCATTGTAGGTCAGACCCGCGTCCTTCAAAGCCTTTTCCATAGGCGTGATGGTCGCCTGCACGAGGTCAGCGGTCAGTTCCTCGAACTTCGCACGGGTGATAGTCACATCGAGGTGCTTCGGGCCATTGGCATCCGCCGTGATGAACGGCAGGTTGATGTTCGCGCTGGTGGTGCCGGACAGGTCAATCTTCGCCTTTTCCGCTTCCTGCTTCAAGCGCTGGCTCGCAGCACGGTCCTTGCGCAGGTCAATGCCGTTTTCCTTCTGGAACTGATCCGCCACATAGTCGATAATGCGCTGGTCGAAGTCGTCGCCGCCCAGGCGGGTGTTGCCGTTGGTGGCAAGCACTTCAAACACGCCGTCGCCAATGTCGAGGATGGACACGTCGAACGTGCCGCCGCCGAGGTCGTACACCAGAATCTTCTGGTTGCCGTCCTTCTCAAGGCCGTATGCCAGAGAAGCAGCCGTCGGTTCGTTGATGATACGCAGCACTTCCAGACCCGCGATACGGCCAGCGTCCTTGGTCGCCTGACGCTGAGCGTCATTGAAGTACGCCGGGACGGTGATGACCGCCTGCGTAACCTTTTCACCCAGATAGGCTTCCGCGGTTTCCTTCATCTTCGTCAGAATCATAGCGGAAATGTCCTGAGGGGTGTAGGCCTTGCCGTCGATGTTCACCTTATAGTTCGTGCCCATCTCACGCTTGATGGAGATGACGGTACGGTCGGGGTTGGTCACGGCCTGACGCTTTGCAATCTGACCGACCATGCGCTCGCCGTCCTTGGAGAAAGCCACGACAGACGGCGTAGTGCGCGCGCCTTCCGCGTTCGGGATAACAACCGGCTGGCCGCCTTCCATAACCGCCACGCAGCTGTTCGTCGTACCAAGGTCAATACCAATAATCTTGCTCATAATCTTGTCCTCCAATATCTATGTCGAATGTTTAGGAAATTGTCTGATTTATGCAGTGGGCATTGCTGCCCGAACTGTCTGATTGAATGGGGCTTAGTCGGGCACGACCTTCACCATCGCGTGACGGAGAACGGTCTTGTCCATCATGTACCCCTTCTGGAGCACCATGCACACCGTGCCGGGTTCGCCGTCATCCGCCGTACCCTGCATGATGGCTTCCTCCAGATTCGGGTCAAACTTTTCGCCGAGGCGGTCAATGGGTGTCACGCCTAACTTTTCGTAGGCGGCAACCATCTGCTTGCGCGTCATCTCCACGCCGGTTTTGAGGGCGTCGGCATCCGCATTCTCTGCGGCAGCCAGCGCGCGTTCAAGGTTATCCAGCACGGGGAGCATCGCGGTCGCGACCTTGCGCTGACCCTCCGCGAAAGCATCCGCGCGGACGCCTTCGTTGCGGCGGCGGAAGTTGTCGAAATCCGCCTGCACGCGCTGGGCGAGCGCCAGATACTCATCCGCCTTGGCAGCGGCCTTCTTGAGTGCGTCCACGTCCGGAGCATCCGCCTGCGGGGCGGGTTCCTGCGGCGCTTCGGCAGCCGGCTGCTCCTGATCTGTCACGTCGGGGGTCATATCTTCCTCCGGCTGCTTCGGGGTTTTCTGCTGCTCATTCATCGGTCGCTTTCTGCCTTTCTTCCATTTCATTGCTATTTGTCCAGCTTCTTATTTTTCTGCGGCGCCTGACTTCCGAACATCTCGGACAGCTGCTGACCCATCGTGTTCATGACGGACAGCACCCGGCTGTACCGCATTCGCGTCGGGCCAATCACGCCGATTGTCCCCTGCCGGCCGGAGCCGGTAGAGTACGTCGCGGTGACGATGGAGCAATCCGCCATTTCCGGCACGCCCGTTTCCGGGCCGATGCGGACGGTGAACGCCATTTCGCCCTTCTGACTGATGATGTCCGCCAGACGGTCGCGCGTTTCCATCAGGCTGAGGAACGACCGCGCCTTTTCCATGTCGCTGTATTCGGGGTACGCGAGCATGTTGCTCGTGCCGCCAACCGCCACATGCGGGTGCGTCATTTCGTCCTGCTGTCCCAGCGCCTTGCCCAAGCCTTGCAGGAGACGCTCGTTCTCGTGCATTCCCTGCATCAGCTGCGGCATCTGCGCCACCGCCTCATGGAGCGTCAGCCCCTGAAGGCGTTCGGTCAGCGTCTTGCTGATGGCGTAGAGCGCGTCGCTGTCGAGATCGCTTGCCACCTGCACCACCTGATCGCGGACAATGCCCATATCCGTCACGATGACGACCAGCGCGGATGTATCCGACACCGGTACGAGCTGAATCGTGCGAATCTTCGGCATTTTCCCCGTCGGCGGCAGTACCACGGCGGTGTAGCTTGTCAGGGAGGAAAGCACCTGTGCGGCGTGGTCTATCACATCCTCCATTTGATGCATCCGCCCCAGAAAATGCCCCTTAACCGCCGCGTCGCTATCCGACGGAATGCGCCCCGTCTTCAGCAGCTGATCGACATAGAGCCGATACGCTTTTGCGGACGGGATGCGTCCCGCGGAGACATGCGGCTGATCGAGGTAGCCCAGTTCCTCCAGATCGCTCATCTCATTGCGGATGGTCGCGGAGGACAAGCCCATGTCGTATTTCTTCGAGATGGTTCTTGACCCCACCGGCACAGCGGTGAGGATGTAGTCGTCAATGATGGCTTGCAGGATTCTGAACTTCCGTTCATCCATCATCATGACCAATCCCTCCTCTCCGTGAACCATGCTGGTCTGTGTTGTTAGCACTCATCGTTGTCGAGTGCTAATCACATGACATAATATACCCCTGTCAAGTCACTTTGTCAAGGGGTTCGCGGGAATTTTTTTCATCTTTTCTGTAAACTCGGTTTGACAAATCTGTGAACGCTTGATTTTTTCGCCGGAATCAGCGGTTTTGCGCACCAAAAAGCGGCTGCCCGGAATCGCTCCCAAGGCGGCCGCCCATGTTATCAATGTTCTTGCAAATCACGGAACTTCCGCGTTTCATCCTCCGAAAGCGTCTCATACGGCATGAAGAACCGCACATAGATGTACTGCGGGAGAAACAGCAGCACAAACAGCAACCAGGCAGCAAACCACCCGATGGCATCATTCATGCTGTTACGGAAAAAAATGCACACCACGAAGATGACAAGCTCAATCGGCACGAGCACAGTAGCCGCTTTGAATCTGCTCGGTTTGCACAGCTTCCCGCAGTGCGGACAACGCGTCCAGTTGTACTGCGCCATCGCATCCCAATAAGTGTGCTTAAAGTAGTGATATTCTGTGCATTTTCTTGCCATAGCTGTTCCTCATTTCCGCCCATTTTTCACGGCTCCATCGCCGCCGAATCCGGTTCGGGCGTCGGGGTCACAAAGACCTCCAAATGGCTGTCCTGAAAGCCGTCGAAGGGGAAATAGCCGCTGATTTCGTCGCCGTCGGGGTCAGGGGTTGCAGTCGGGCCGGCATCGTTGTTCAGCAGCAGACCGCCGTCCACGCTTCCCGGCTGGGGGAAAATAATCGTCAGCTGCATCCAGTTCGCATTGTCGTGGTACTGGTTCGGGTAGTATGCCCCATACAGGCGTGTCTGCGTCCCCTGCGAGAGAATCGGCTGTTCCTCGAAGGACTCTATCACGCCGTTGCCGTTGCTCTCCTGCACCTTGCGCACATACGCCTGCACCGCCGACACCGCCTCGTCCAGCGCAATGCTGTTCGGGCTGGTCTGCTGCACCAGCGCGCCGCCGATGAGGGCGAAGTTCGTCAGGTTGTCCATGCGCAGGACAAGACTGGTGATCCCCGTCGCGTTCATGTTCACGGTGATTTCGGCGTGTTGGGCGAATTCCGCGCCGTCCAAGCCAAGGCTGGCGAACGTCGGGTACAGCTCATAGCACGGATCAATTTTCCCCGCGCCGGAAGAAACAAGCGTCTCATTGACGCGCCGGATATAGTCTTTCAGCATCTCAACCGCCGCATTCCCGGACAGATTCTGCCCGGCGGCAGGCGTATCCCAGTCAATATCGCCAGATGCCCACGCGACTGCGCACACGAGCATCGTCATCAGCACCAGCAGCGCCGCGCGGCGCAGAGTTTTGCTCATGCTCACTTCTTCGCTTCCAGCATTGCCTGCCGCAGTTCGACGAAGTGGGCGATGAGTTCAACCGTGCCCTCCACGCCGAGCTTGCCCGTGTCCACGCACAGGTCGTAGTTGTTCACGTCGCCCCACGTTGCGGTGGCGTAATAATTATAGTAGGAAGCGCGCTGCTTATCCGCCTTGCGGATGCGATCCTCCGCCTTCTGCGGGTCAACGCCATAGTATTTCACAGCGCGTTCCACCTTGCTCTGCATTTCCGCCTTCAGGAACACGCTGATGGTGTTCGGGCGGTCTTTGAGCACATAGTCAGCGCAGCGGCCGACGATGACGCACGGGCCCTTATCGGCAATCGAGCGGATGGCATCGAACTGCGCGAGGAAAATCTTATGGTTCAGCGGCATGTCCATATAGTACGAACCGGCGTCGCCATGCACCTGCATCCCGGTGACGAGATTGAAGAGCAGGGAGCGGGTCGGCTTTTCGTCGTGATCCTCGAAGATCTCTTCGCAGATGCCGCTCTGCTTGGCAGCTTCGGACAAAAGTTCCTTATCGTAGAACGGGATACCAAGCTTTTCCGCAAGCATCCGTCCGACATAGCGTCCGCCCGAGCCAAACTGTCTGCCGATGGTGATGACACAATTCGTCTTCATATGAAATACCTCACTTTCCTGAGGGTAAAGCGGCATAGCCTACCCACTTTATCCCCTTTCAGTATAGCACAAAATGCCCGTTTGGGCAATGGTGTTTTTGTTTTTCATGTGGTTTATGGTTGATTTCGCGTCAAAATGGTATTTGCGTCTGCAAACGCGGTTTTTCTGCCGCAAAAAATCCAATAAACTTAGATGCGAGCCGAAGGGGTCAAGGAGGCGGTCGCCTCCCATGTTACTTGAACTGTATTGGAAGGCTTTTTAGTTTGCTGGACGGAATAAATAATTATTCCTCAAACGGCATCGACGTCCTATCCGCCTTTTCCAGCTCCGCCTCCAAATCCACCGGCTTGCCATACTTCTCCTCATACGCCGCGTCCCGCTGCGTCATCTGCAGCCGCTTCGTATGCACATACGCCAAATTCGATGGAGACGCCTTCGCCGCCGTCATCGTCAGCCGCTTCTGCCCGTCCGATTCCAACCGCAGACGGACGCGAATCAGCATATTCCCATGCTGCGGGCACTTTGCAATGCTGATATACTTATCCGCCGCCTGCCGGACGTATGCGCCGTCCTCTAACTTCATCTTCTTCCCGCACACAGGGCAGCGCGGCACACGGGCGAAATCGCTCGCGAACGCCTCGTTCACCGTGCCGAACGTCTCGCCGCCAGCGCGCTCACGCTTGTCAGTGTGGATGAGCGGACGCGGCTTCTGCGGGTACTTCAGCACATCCTCCGGCTGCGGCAGACGCGCGAACACCAGCGCCGTGTAGTACGCGTCGTGCAGGGCATTGTGGAAGTAGCGGGCGGCGTCCGGCTCAATGCCGAGCATCTCCATGGCGACCTTCAAGCCCTTGCGGTCACGACAGCCATTGACATCTGAGAACAGGCGCTGAATGTCGCAAATCGGCGGCATCGGCTCGGTGCAGCCGAAAAAGTCCATGTTCTGCTTCCAGACGCTGATGTCGTCGCAGCCCCACGTCAACAGCGTGTATTCCTCGCCGCACCACGCCGTGAACTGCGCCATCGCGTCCAGGAACGTCGGCGCATCCGCCAGTTCCTCCGCGCCCAGCTGCGTCATCTTGCGAATGCGCGGATGAATCTTCACATAATACTGCGGACGAATCGGGATGGAAATGCTGTCCACCACCTGATATTTGTCGTCCACCCTCACCGCGCCGATTTGAATCATCTCGAACACGAGCCGATCCCCGACCTGCCGGAATACCGAACTGTCAAACGACATCGGCTGATTCCACTCAAGGTCTACCACGATATAATGCAATGGTCTCAATCTCCCCAGTATTTTTATATTGCTTCTATTTCTTCTTCGCCTGCGCTCTGACCCGCCAGCGCGCCTGTTGCCCATGCGATTTGCAAGTTGTAGCCGCCCGTGTGCGCGTCCACGTCAATGACTTCCCCGGCGAAATACAGCCCGCTGACTTTCCTGCTCTCCATCGTCGCCGGGTCAATTTCACGCACATTCACGCCGCCGCGGGTGACAATGGCTTCCTCGATGGGCGCTAATTTTTTCAGCGGAATCGGCAGCGCTTTGAGGGCGGACACCAGCTTCTCGCGCTCTTCTTTCGTCACCTGCGCGCAGACCTTGCTCCCGTCCACGCCGCAAAGCTCCGGAAAAATCTCCGCAAAACTTGCCGGCAGCAGGTGCGGCAGTACGTTCCGCAGCTGACGGCGGCTATCCTCCGCCAATTCGCGCTGAAGCCGCGTGTCCAGCTGCTGCGCCGTCAAGCCCGGCTTCAAGTCCAGCGTCACGTTTGCCTCCGCCAGATTTTCCGGCAAGTGGCAGGACATCGTGAGCGTCAGCGGCCCGGAAATGCCGAAATGCGTGAACAGCATCTCACCCAAATCCGAGTACAGCACCTTCTTGCCTTTTTTCAGCGTCAGGGTGACATTCTTGAGCGCCAGCCCCTGCAAACGCCCGCACCAGTCGCAATCCGTTTCAATCGCGGACAGCACGCCCATGCGCGGGGTCGTCGTGTGCCCGACGCTCTCCGCCAGCCGATAGCCGTCCCCCGTCGAACCCGTCAGCGGGCACGATAACCCGCCCGTCGCCAGAATCACCCGATCCGCCGGAAGCGCCGTGCCGTCCATCAGGCGAACACCGGTTACATGCAGCGCGCCGTTCTCCGCCGTCTCCGTCATCAGCGCCTGCACCCGGCTGCCATAGCGCACTTCAACGCCGCTTTGCTGCATCAGCCGCGCCAGCGTCCGCGTCACGTCGCTCGCCTTCTCCGTCGCCGGAAAAGCGCGCCGACCTCGCTGCACCACCACCGGGCATCCCGCGCCTTCCAGCAGCTGCATCATATCCTGCGGCGAGAAAAATGACAGCGCGCTGTACAGGAACCGCGGATTCCGCGCCACCTCGCGCAAAAACTCATCCAGCGTGCAGTCATTGGTGACGTTGCAGCGCCCTTTCCCGGTGATGTACACCTTTTTGCCCAGCTTTTCGCCGCGTTCCAGCAGCGTCACGCGCGCGCCCGCTTTGCCCGCGAAGATGGATGCCATCATCCCCGCCGCGCCGCCGCCAACCACAATCACCCGGCGTTCAGGAACGGACATCCCCATGGCCTTCTTCCTCCAAATACACTTCGTACGTCTCCCAAATGGATTCCAGCTGCTTGAAATGCTGGCTCAGCGCCTGCTTGCGGTGCAGCCCCAGCGTCACCAGCAGGGCGTTAATCAGGCTCAGCGGCGCGGCGAGCGAATCCACAAACGACGCCATATCTGTCCGCGCCGTCAGCGATAAATCCGCAATTTCCGCCAGCGGCGACATCGGGCCGTCCGTAATCGCCACCACCTGCGCCCCGCAGCGCTTCGCGAACCGCATCGCCTCCAGCGTCCGCGTGGAGTAACGTGGGAAGGAAATGCCAATCAGCACATCATTCTCCCGCAGCTTGATGATTTCCTCGAACACATCCGTCGCGCCGGAAGATACCAGATGCACATTATCAAAAATATAATTCAGATAATACCCCATGAACTGCGCCAGCGGGGCCGCTGACCGCAAGCCCATGACATACACGGCATTGGCGTTCAGCAGCCGCTGCACTACCTCGTCGAACACCTGCTGCTCAACCTGTTCCAAGGTGTTGCGCAGGTTCTGCATGTCGCTCTTCAGCACCGTCGTCAGCGCCGCCGACGGGTCAAGCTCCGTCGCCATCTCGAAGCGCTGATTCGCCGTCAAGCGATGGCTGACAAGCTCCTGCAGCGAGCGCTGGAGCTGCGGATAGCCCTCATACCCCATTGCCGCTGCAAAGCGCACGACGGTGGATTCACTCACGCCCACGCTCTCCCCCAGGCGGCTGGCGGTCATGAACACCGCCTTATCATAATGCTCGACGATATACTGTGCGATCTTCCGATGGCCCTTGCTCAGGCGTTTGCCCGACTGATTCAGGCGGTCGATCATATCCTGCATGTCCTGCATGACGATTCCCTTCTTCTCTGTTCATGCGGCGCGCCCGACCACGCCGATATAGTCCTGCTTCATTATACGGGAAAGGAGGGGGATTTGCAAGTGGAATCCGATAAAAATGCAAAAAAAACCGAATTTTGCCGACTTTATTTCTGGAAATGGGGCAAATATTGCAGGGGTGGAGGAAATGCGCAATGAGCAATGATACTATTTCCAAATGAGAATGCGCCAAGATGCGCCGCGAATTTTTCGCTCTGGCTAACGGGAGTGGAATGCAGCGTAGCAGCGCTACGCTAAATGGAACGACCGGACGCCAGAGCGGAAAAGGCGCAAGCAGATGGCGCAGGTGAATTTGGAAATAGTATGAGAAGCCGCACACGGATGAAACAAGGAAAAGCGTTCAACGCAATTGTGTGTCCGCAGGCGCATCCGCTTTCGACTTGCTCAGCATTGTCGCGCCAAGTGGGCGCGACCAGACACACCGGCTGCTCACTTCCACCTCGCGCACCGGCATGTAACCTCTTTCCGCACTTAGTGGCTCGTCATGTAACCATTGTATTTCAATTGTATCCGATTGTACTTTTTGTGTTTTTCTGCAAAAAAATCCGTGTTTTTTTACATTCAGCACTTTTCTTTTTCTCGTATCCGTGATAAAATAGAAGCGTGAATACTTCTTATTGTGCAGTCGGACGTCAGGCAGTAGCAATTTGAAAGTTCCGTTTCTCCTTGCGCTTGTTTTGTCGAGTTTTTACTTCCATTTTTTTCTGCCGACTTTGAAGGAGGTCCTTTCCCGTGGATGATGCGAAACGCCCTGCGCCAGAAACCGTCAATTTCTCATCCTGCCGAATTGTGAGCGTCCGCGCTGTACCCGCCGCAAGCCCGAACTTCGCGCCGGTGTACTGCCTGATGACGTCGGAGGCGGACGGGTTCCCTATACAGCAGGCAATTCCGCTCATCCCGCTTGGCGAAGCGGTGCAGGGCGCACAGACAGCGCGAGCCGTTCAGCCCGCACAGCCCATGCCTTCCGTGTCGTCGTCCACTGCATCCGCCCGCCCGAAGCCGCCTCAGCTGCCCCTGCCGAAATCGCAAATCCCGACGCAGTGGGAAATTT
>ERZ772818.244-NODE-244-length-58773-cov-12.695868_pt1 | contig 58773 bp, 45 predicted proteins | sample MGYA00580837_ERZ772818 | MGnify/ENA primary metagenome ERZ772818 (study PRJEB29015, sample SAMEA2737671) | human gut metagenome | biome: human gut; feature: human-associated habitat; material: faeces | place: China | collected 2012 ...
GAACTCTGCTATCTATGCAAGTCTGCCGGAAGGTGTTGCCCGTCAGTTGACTTTGGACCGTGACCCTCACGGAAACGTTCAGGTATCATTGATCGAAACAGAAAAACTGTTGTCTGAAATGGTAGCTACGAAGTTGGCGGCTTGGAAAGAAGAAGGTAAGTATGTAGGTAAGTTTGCTGCTCAGCACCACTTCTTCGGTTACGAAGGACGTTGCGCTGCTCCGTCAAACTTCGATGCAGATTACTGCTATTCTTTGGGTTACACAGCTTCTATGCTGATTGCTAACGGTAAGACAGGTTATATGTCTTCTGTACGCAATACCACTGCTCCTGCTGCCGAATGGATTGCAGGTGGTGTGCCTATCACAATGATGATGAATATGGAACGCCGTCACGGTGAAATGAAACCGGTTATCCAGAAAGCATTGGTAAAACTGGATGGTGCTCCTTTCAAAGCATTTGCCGCACAACGTGACCGTTGGGCTATTGAAACGGATTATGTATATCCGGGTCCGATTCAGTACTTTGGTCCTACGGAAGTTTGCGACCAGGCAACAAAGACTTTGCAGTTGGAACAACAGAAATAATCTTAACTGTTAGCGGTTAACGGTAAATAATAAATTAACGATGGACGGTAGGTGTCGTATGACAGATTATCGTTCATCGTTTTTCACTAACCCTTAATCATTCAGTCATTTGTCGTCACGTAATAATCCGATAGCTGCAGTTCAGAAGAAAAAGACGGTTTCCGCCACTCGAAAAAAGGGAACAGCTTCTTCTAAATCTTCCCGTGCCCCCAAAAGGGTGCAGATGAAGACGAACCATGTTATGCCTGTCTGGTTGCGTAATATTCTGGCAGTACTGATTGTGGGTTGTTTCTCTGTTGCTTTCTATTATTTCTTTATTCGCCCTTATGCTTATCGTTGGAAGCCTTGCCACGGATTAAAAGAATATGGAGTTTGTATTCCTGACGGCTACGATGTTCATGGAATTGATGTTTCCCATTATCAGGGAAAAATAGACTGGCAGAAACTTCGGCAAAACAAGGAGACGGTGACTCCTTTGCATTTTGTTTTTATGAAGGCGACAGAAGGAGGCGATCATGGTGACACTACTTTCTCGGCAAACTTTGCCAATGCGCGTAATCATGGATTTATACGTGGAGCTTATCATTTTTATATTCCGAGTACAGATGCTTTGAAGCAAGCCGACTTTTTTATTCGTACGGTAAAACTGGATACCGGAGATTTGCCCCCTGTGCTTGATGTAGAAGTGACCGGAAGAAAGAATAAGACAGAATTGCAGCAAGGTATCAAGCGCTGGCTCGACCGTGTGGAGGCTTATTATGGGGTAAAACCTATTCTTTATACTTCTTATAAATTTAAAACCCGTTATCTGGACGATTCTATCTTTAACGCATATCCTTATTGGATTGCCCACTATTATGTGGACTCTGTGAAATATCAAGGTAAATGGGATTTCTGGCAACATACGGATGTGGGAAATGTACCCGGCATTGAAGAAGAGGTGGATCTGAATGTCTTCAACGGTACATTGGAAGATCTCAAGAAGCTGACAATAAAATAGCAGCTGTTTCTTTTTCAAACAACTTATCTCTTCTCTTATTTGTTATAATCGTATTATTATTAAAAATATACGATTATGAACTTTGATATAGCTATTATTGGTGGTGGCCCGGCCGGTTATACGGCTGCCGAACGGGCAGGTGCAAACGGATTGAAAACTGTTCTTTTCGAGAAAAAGGCAATAGGGGGAGTATGTCTGAATGAAGGATGTATTCCTACTAAGACTTTATTGTATTCTGCTAAAATACTGGATAGTGTTAAGGCTGCTTCCAAATATGGAGTTTCTGCTGAATCTCCTTCCTTTGATTTGTCTAAAATAATGAGCCGTAAAGATAAGACGGTGAAGATGTTGACAGGTGGTGTGAAGATGACTGTAATCTCTTATGGTGTGACGATTGTAGAGAAAGAGGCTTTCATAGAAGGGGAGAAGGACGGGCAGATTCACATCTCTTGCGGTGGTGAGACCTACTTTGTAAAATATCTGTTGGTGTGTACCGGTTCTGATACGGTAATACCTCCGATACCGGGATTATCGGAAACCGCTTATTGGACTTCCAAAGAGGCTTTGGAAGTAAAGCAGCTACCTAAGACTTTGGTTATTATAGGTGGCGGTGTAATAGGGATGGAATTTGCTTCTTTCTTTAATAGCATGGGCGTGAAAGTTCATGTAGTGGAAATGATGGCTGAAATTCTAGGGGTGATGGATAAGGAGACAAGTGGTATGCTTCGTTCCGAATATACCAAAAGAGGAGTTACTTTTTATTTGAATACGAAGGTGGTGGAGGTGAATCCTCATGGAGTGGTGATAGAGAAAGATGGAAAAACTTCGACTATTGAAGCCGAACAGCTATTGCTTAGCGTGGGGCGTAAAGCGAATCTCTCCGGTGTAGGATTGGATAAGCTGAATATCGAACTTCTGCGTAACGGAGTGAAAGTGGATGAACATTTGCTGACATCTCACCCTAGGGTGTATGCTTGCGGAGATATAACAGGTTATTCCCTGTTGGCACATACTGCCATTCGGGAAGCGGAAGTTGCTATCAATCATATTTTGGGAGTAGAAGACCGAATGAATTATGAGTGTGTTCCGGGTGTCGTCTATACTAATCCGGAAGTTGCAGGAGTAGGAAAGACAGAAGAAGAACTGATCAAACAGGGGATTCCTTATCGTGTTTCGAAGTTACCGATGGCTTATTCCGGACGATTTGTGGCGGAGAATGAGCAAGGCAACGGACTTTGTAAATTGATTCAGGACGAAAAAGGAAAAATCATAGGTTGTCATATGCTAGGGAATCCGGTATCGGAATTGATTGTGATAGCAGGAATTGCTATTCAAAAAGGTTATACCGTAGAAGAATTTCAGAAGACAGTATTTCCACATCCTACGGTCGGAGAGATTTATCATGAGATTATGTTTTGATTTCTGCGATCTATGATTCGATGTATATATAGTCCGTCTACTGATATTTACTTCCATTTAGCGGCGGAAGAATACTTGCTGAAACAGGGAAACGAAGATGTTTTTATGCTTTGGCAGGATACTCCTTCTGTTGTGATAGGAAAACATCAACGCCTGCAGGCAGAGGTGGATCGGGAATGGGTAGAGCGGAAACGGATACATATAGCCCGTCGATTTTCGGGTGGAGGAGCAGTGTATCATGATTTGGGTAATGTCAATCTGACGTTTATTGAAAAAGCTTCGCGTTTTCCCGATTTTACCGTTTATCTTCAGCGGACACTGGATTTTCTGGTTGCTATGGGGATAATGGCAAAGGGGGACGATCGGTTGGGAATCTATCTGAATGGATTAAAAATATCGGGAAGTGCGCAGTGTGTACATAAAAACCGGGTTTTATATCATTGTACTTTGCTTTATGATACAGACCTCACCGCATTAAATAAGGCATTAAATCCTAAATCATTGTTTAATGAAGAGAGAAATAAAGAGAGAATATCTTCCACATACGCTGTTCCTTCGGTTCGGAGTGAAGTGACAAATATCCGTAGACACTTATCGAGGGGGAGCGTGGACGATTTCAAGGAAGAGGCTTTTCGCTATTTCAGCCGGTCACAGGTGGTCAGTTCCTTCAGTGAGGAGGAGAGGAGGATTATCAACCGGCTTCGGAAAGAGAAGTATATGCGGGATGAATGGATATTAAAAATACCTTAACATAAAACTTTCTATTTCAACCTATTGTTCTACTATATCAAGGTTGAATAAATAAAATTACTGTCTATGTCAAGATTCGAAATAAAAATGCCTAAGTTGGGCGAGAGTATAACAGAAGGGACGATCGTTTCCTGGTCTGTAAAAGTGGGTGATATGATTCAGGAAGATGATGTTCTTTTTGAAGTGAATACAGCTAAAGTAAGTGCTGAGATACCTTCTCCGGTAGCGGGAAAGGTTGTTGATATTTTATATAAAGAGGGAGATACCGTAGCGGTGGGTACGGTGGTCGCTATTATTAATTTGGATGGTGAAGCTACATCTGACGAAGAGAGTATCCATGAAGAAAGCGTAAAAGAGGAGGAAGAACGTTGGTATTCTCCCATTGTCATTCAGTTGGCAAGAGAAGCGAAGATTTCTAAGGAAGAACTGGACTCTATTCAGGGAACCGGTTATGAAGGACGGCTGAGTAAGAAAGATATTAAAGATTATATTGATAAAAAGAAAAGAGGAAGTAATAAAACGTCTGCTACCGTTCCTTCTGAATCTGTAAGTCCTCAATCTTCTCCGGTTGAACCTAAATCTGCTGCTCCTGTCGCAATGTCGGGAGTAGAAGTGAAGGAGATGGATCGTGTCCGCCGGATTATTGCCGACCACATGGTCATGTCCAAGAAAGTATCTCCGCATGTCACCAATGTGGTCGAAGTGGATGTCACCCGGTTAGTAATTTGGCGTGAGAAGAACAAAGATGCTTTCTTCCGTCGTGAAGGTGTGAAGTTGACCTATATGCCTATGATTGCGGAAGCCGTAGCGAAAGCATTGGCAACCTATCCGCAGGTGAATGTATCGGTGGATGGATACAATATTCTCTTCAAGAAACATATCAATGTGGGTATTGCCGTTTCTTTGAACGATGGAAATCTGATTGTGCCTGTAGTACATGATGCCGACCGTCTGAGTTTGAACGGACTGGCTGTTGCCATTGATTCTTTGGCTCTGAAGGCGAGAGACAATAAATTGCTGCCCGATGATATTGACGGTGGTACGTTTACTATTACTAACTTCGGTACATTCAAGAGTTTGTTTGGAACCCCTATCATTAACCAGCCTCAGGTTGCCATTCTGGGTGTAGGTTATATTGAAAAGAAACCTGCTGTTGTAGAGACTCCGGAGGGGGATACGATTGCTATCCGTCATAAAATGTACCTTTCTTTGTCTTATGACCATCGTGTAGTGGATGGAATGCTGGGAGGGAATTTCCTCCATTTTATAGCTGATTACCTGGAAAACTGGAAAGGTTGATAACCGATTATTTTATTCATTAAGAACTTCATTAACTATGAGAAAGTATGATATAAAAAATACAGATGTCGAAACTTTGAAGAAGTGGTATCATCTGATGACATTAGGGCGTGCGCTGGATGAGAAGGCTCCGTCTTACTTATTGCAATCTCTAGGTTGGTCTTACCATGCTCCCTATGCGGGGCATGATGGAATCCAACTGGCCATCGGGCAAGTCTTTACTCTTGGCGAAGATTTCCTGTTTCCCTATTACCGGGATATGCTGACCGTACTATCTGCCGGAATGACTGCAGAGGAAATTATCCTGAACGGTATCTCAAAGGCAACAGATCCCGGAAGCGGAGGACGTCATATGTCGAACCATTTTGCCAAACCTGAATGGCATATCGAGAACATCTCTTCCGCAACAGGAACACATGACCTTCATGCGGTGGGTGTGGCAAGGGCAATGGTATATTATGGGCATAAAGGAGTGGCTATCACCTCGCATGGAGAATCGGCGACTTCCGAAGGATTTGTCTATGAGGCCATCAATGGTGCCAGCCTCGAACGGCTTCCTGTCATTTTTGTAATACAAGATAACGGCTATGGAATTTCCGTTCCTAAATCGGAACAGACTGCTAACCGGAAAGTGGCGGAGAATTTTTCCGGTTTCAAGAATCTGAAGATTATCTATTGCAACGGAAAAGATGTATTCGATTCGATGAATGCCATGACTGAGGCTCGTGAATATGCTATCAGCACGCGTAATCCGGTGATTGTACAAGCTAACTGTGTTCGTATCGGTTCCCATTCCAATTCGGATAAGCATACCTTATACCGGGATGAGAACGAACTGGAATATGTGAAGGATGCCGACCCGTTGATGAAATTTCGACGAATGTTGTTGCGCTACAAGCGTTTGACTGAAGAAGAACTGCAACAAATAGAAGCTAATGCTAAAAAAGAGTTGTCTGCTGCCAACCGGAAAGCTTTGGCTGCTCCCGATCCTGATCCTAAGAGTATTTATGATTTTGTAATGCCGGAACCCTACCAACCGCAGAAATATAAGGATGGAACTCATGATGCGGAAGGGGAAAAGACTTTCTTGGTCAATGCGATTAACGAAACATTGAAAGCTGAGTTTCGTCATAATCCCGATACGTTTATCTGGGGGCAGGACGTTGCCAATAAGGAAAAAGGCGGTGTGTTTAATGTAACGAAAGGTATGCAGCAAGAATTTGGGGAAGCACGTGTGTTCAGTGCCCCGATAGCTGAAGATTATATTGTAGGTACAGCTAATGGAATGAGCCGCTTTGATCCAAAGATTCATGTTGTGATAGAAGGAGCGGAGTTTGCCGATTATTTTTGGCCTGCTGTCGAACAATATGTGGAATGTACGCATGAATATTGGCGTAGCAATGGAAAGTTTGCTCCTAACATCACCCTGCGTTTGGCTTCCGGTGGTTATATTGGCGGAGGACTTTATCATTCTCAAAACATAGAAGGTGCTTTGACCACTTTGCCCGGAGCACGTATTGTCTGTCCGTCTTTTGCGGATGATGCAGCCGGGCTACTCCGTACCAGTATGCGTTCCAAAGGTTTTACTTTATTCCTTGAGCCGAAAGCATTGTATAATTCCGTTGAGGCTGCTGCAGTCGTACCGGAAGATTTTGAAGTTCCTTTCGGAAAGGCACGTATTCGTCGTGAAGGGGCAGATCTAAGTATCATTACGTATGGAAATACAACGCATTTCTGTCTGAATGCTGCGGAACGGTTGGAGAAAGAAAAGGGGTGGAAAGTAGAGGTTATAGATATCCGTTCTTTGATTCCTTTGGACAAGGAAACGATATTCGAATCAGTGAAAAAGACGAGTAAGGCATTGGTTGTACATGAAGATAAAGTTTTCTCCGGCTTTGGAGCGGAGCTTGCCGCAATGATAGGTGGAGAGATGTTTCGCTATTTGGACGGACCTGTGCAACGTGTCGGCTCTACCTTTACACCCGTCGGTTTCAATCCTATTTTGGAAAAGGAGATTTTGCCGGATGAAGCTAAGATCTATGAAGCAGCCAGGAAGTTATTAGAATATTAAACAGTATGGATTATGAAGAAGATAGGTTTGTTTTATGCTGCCAAAGCTGAGAAAACGAGTTGGGTGGCGGAAAGAATACAGAAAGAATTCGGTGAAAGTCATATAGAAGCGGTACCGATAGAACAGGCTTGGCAGAACGATTTTGCCGCTTATGATTGTTTTATTGTCGGAGCCTCCACTTGGTTTGACGGAGAGTTGCCTACTTATTGGGACGAGCTGTTGCCGGAGCTTAGAACGATGGATTTGAAAGGAAAGAAGGTAGCTATCTTTGGATTGGGAGATCAGGTACGCTATCCGGAAAACTTTGCCGATGGTATCGGGCTATTGGCAGAAGTATTCGAAGAAGACGGGGCGGCATTGGTGGGCTTTACTTCTTCGGAAGGATATACTTTTGAGCGTTCCAGAGCATTGCGTGGCAATCAGTGGTGTGGGTTGGTTATCGACTTGGATAATCAGTCGGACCAGGCAAAAAAGAAAATCAAGGATTGGTGTGAACAGGTAAAAAAGGAGTTTGCGTAACTCCTTTTATAAGCTATTATATATTATGAGGGTGTCATAATGAATAATCTGCGTTTTGACACTCTCTATTTTTATCCCTGTATTCCTTGTTTCTGTTGGCAGAGTAATAGTATTAAACTTTATAAATGAATTTCACTGCCGCCCAGCGATTCTTTTCTTTGTGATGGATATAAGTCAGTCCGTTCTTTTCCGCTTCTTCGCGGATAGCAGGGATGTCATCCACATAAAATCCGCTCATGTATAGTTCCGTTCCGGGATGCATACAAGTGACATATTGTTTCATATCATTCAGTAGGATATTGCGGTTAATATTAGCTATAACCACATCAAACGGCCCTTTTCCGGAAAGTGAAGAGGCATCTCCTTGAGAAACGGCAATATTATCTACGTGGTTCAATTCGATGTTTTCGATAGAGTTTCGTACACACCATTCGTCGATGTCGATAGCGGTACATGGATGTGCGCCTTTCATTCGTGCAAGGATGGCGAGAATAGAAGTTCCACAACCCATATCCAGCAATGATTTATCTTTCAGCTCGCTATCCAACAGTTCTTCGATAATAAGGCTGGTAGTCTCGTGATGTCCTGTACCGAAAGCCATTTGCGGATTGATTACGATATCGTATTCTGCTTTAGGAACATCCTGATGAAATGTGCTGTGGATTACACAGCGGTCACCGATGATAATCGGTTGAAAGAAATTCTTTTCCCATTCCTCGTTCCAGTCCTTGTCTTCTGCTTCTGCATATGTATAGGTGATTTCCGTATCGGGTAGGGGAAATTCGGCGATTGCATTCTTTATGGAGGTTTCGTCACATAAAGTTTGTTGGATATATGCGGTTAATCCGTTCTCGTTTTCAACAAAACTCTCGAAGCCGGTTTCGCCTAATACAGCAGCTAATACATCATTTACAATCTCTGTGGACGGATTCGTATGAAAAGTGAACTCAAAATACTTCATAGTTGTTTCTAATGCTGGTGAATAATGTGCAAAGATAATCACAATTTTAGGGAAATCCCTACTATCCTTTGGGGAAAATCTCCCCAAGGCGATAAATCTCTTCCTTATCTTTGTAACGTGAATAAGTTTAAGTAATTACATAAACCCAGATGATATGAAAAAGATTGTTTACTTCTTGCTAGTTGCCTTGTGTCTCCCGATAGGCTTGATGGCACAAAGCGTTGATGACGACCTTTACTTCGTACCTTCCAAAGACAAAAAGGAGAAAAAAGAAACTCCGGTGAGGAAGGAACCGAAGAAACAGGTGACAAACATCTATACTTCACCGGGAACTACAGTTGTGGTTCAGGACCGTAGGGGGAGAACACGGGATGTGGATGAATATAACCGCCGTTACGATGCACGTGATAATGAATTCGTAATGGATAATGATACCTTATATATAAAGGAAAAATCTACTCCGGACTTGGACGGGGAATGGGTGACCGGCGAATTCAATGGTACGCAGGACGACTATGAATATGCCGAACGCATCATCCGTTTCCGTAATCCGCGTTTCGCTATCAGTATCAGCAGTCCGTTATATTGGGATGTAGTCTACGGACCGAATTCTTGGGACTGGAATATATATACCGATGGTATGTATGCTTACGCATTCCCGACATTCAGTAATCCACTTTGGTGGGATTGGCGTTATGGTTCATACGGCTGGGGCTGGAACTATGGTTGGGGCTGGAATCGTCCTTATTATGCTTGGGGATATTATCCGGGCTATTGGGGCGGCTGGCATGGCGGCTACTGGGGTGGCTGGTATGGCGGTGGATATTGGGGACATCATCATCATTGGCACGGTGGTCCTAGCTGGGGCTGGGGCGGTGGAGGCCGTTGGACTGGTCCGACTTATACAAACCGTCGTTCGTATGGACAAAGCAGTTACAGAAATTCTTCTACTGTACGTCGATATGGTTCAAGCGCCACTCGTTCTGGTGGTTCTGCTGTTCGGTCAACTGGGAGTTCGTCTCGTACCTCCGGATCAGCTTATGGCAGGGGAACAAGCACAACAAGACGTGTGGTAGGTACGCGTTCTTCGGATGAGCGTTATGGCTCAAGTACTCGTACGGGAAATTCATCACGTCGTGGCAGTACTTATTCTCGGCCAAGTAGTACTCGGACTAGTGGAACAGGAACCGGTTCTTCTTATTCCCGTTCTTCTGGAGTGAGAAGTGGCAGTAGTGGAACGAGAACATCTACTTACAATCGCGGTAGTTCTTCCACTCCACGCAGCAACTATTCTAACGGTAATAGTAGCCGTCGTTCATCATCTTATGGAACTTCTCGTTCATCATCTTCCCGCAATTATTCACCTGCCTCTTCAGGTGGTAGTTCGCGTGGCAGCTATTCTTCCGGTGGGGGAGCCGGCAGATCTTCTGGCGGAGGAGGTTCTTCTCGTAGCGGTGGTAGAAGATAAAACGAAGGGTATTAATTAAATGGAATGAAAGGTATGAAAAAGATACTTATGTTAGCTGTATTGGGACTATTTGTTTCTGCAGCTTCGGGATTAGCACAGACTGTTTATGATGGTGCTAAACTGACGGGAAAAGATTTAAATGGAACTGCCCGGTTTGTCGGAATGGGAGGTGCTATGGGGGCACTTGGTGGAGATATTTCTACCATAGGGACCAATCCGGCCGGTATTGGGCTTTATCGTAGTAGTGATATAATGACTTCTTTTGGTTTCTCATCTTATGGAAGTGAAAGCAAGTATTTAGGCAGTAAGTGGAATTCGGATAAAAACAGGGCTTCATTTGATAATATCGGATTTGTATTTTCATCAAAGATCGGAAACACTACTCCCTTACGCTATGTGAATTTTGGATTTAACTATCATAAAGCAAAGTCTTTCTATAAGAATATGGAAATGAACGGTGATCTTGGTAATTATTCACAGACATTCTTGATGGCTTCTCAGGCTGACGGAATTTCAAATTGGGGAAATCCGTTTGATACTAATGATATAGGTTGGCTTTCTGCTGTAGGATATGAGGGATATGTAATCAGTCCGAGCCTTACAACTACGCAGAATGAATTTCCGTATAAAGATAAGGAAGGTAATCAGGTAGTAAATAATGAGGGAAAGCCTCTGTTTTATGATTATGATTATTATAATACAATCGTTCCGGATGGAGTAAGTCCATACGCACGCTTTCATTCAGAAGAACGTGGTGGTATAGATCAATATGATTTTAATATCGCTTTTAATTTCAGTGACCGTTTTTATCTGGGGCTAACGATTGGGGCTTATTCCGTTGATTATAATAAGTACACTTCGTATGATGAAGATTATGGTAATGAAACAGGATATAAACTGCAAGGTTGGAATAAAATTACCGGATCAGGCTTTGATTTTAAATTCGGAGCGATTCTTCGTCCCTTCGAGTATTCACCTTTCCGTATAGGTTTGGCTATTCATACACCTATTTTTTATAGTCTGGATTATAAGACAAGTGTTTTTATGCAATCAGATATTTGGGATCCGGCAGCCAATGAAATCACCTATCGTGATATAGATTCTCGTGATTATTTGCCTGGTAAAGACGATATGGTTCAGCGTTTCCGTTTTCAGACTCCGTGGACTTATAATGTAAGTTTGGGATATACGGTAGGTAATAGTTTAGCTTTAGGAGCGGAATATGAGTATCAAGACTACTCTTCAATAAAGTTTAGAGATCCTGATGGATATGCTTCCGCTTTCGAATGGGAGAATAGTACGACACCTATGTTGAAAGGCGTGCATACAGCTCGACTAGGTTTGGAATATAAAGTGGTACCTCAGTTTGCTTTTCGTGCAGGTTATAACTACAGTTCGGCTGCATTTAAGAAAGACGCTTATAAGGACTTGGCAATAAATTCTATTCAAACGGATACGGATTTCGCTAATAGTAAATCACTGAGTAACTATACGTTAGGTATTGGGTATCGGGGTTCTACATTTTATGCTGACCTGGCATATAAATTCTCTACTTATAAGGAAGATTTTTATCCATTCATTAATGGAACTGTGGATGATGGAGGTGTTTCAATAGCTTCACCGGACGCTACGAAAGTAACCAACACCCGTAGCCAAGTCCTTTTTACAGTCGGTATGCGTTTCTAAACCAGACAGTTTTCAATTTCAATAATAACTTTTGTGTGTAAAGAATCCCTGGAATGCTGAGTGTCTACAGCACTTCCGGGGATTTCTATTAGTCGTCCGGTATGAACGGTTGTCCGTCTAATACTCTATTTTATCCTCCTTGTTCATCCATGCTTTGAAAGCGGAAATAGCTTCCTCGTGCAATAAAATCTCAGAAGGAAGTTTTCTCTCTTCCGGTTTCAGTTCCAGTTCATCATAGATGAAGGAATCATCGAAGCCAATATTTTTTGCGTCGGTTTTATTGTTGCCATAGTACATTTTGTCCAACCGTGCCCAGTAAATAGCACCTAAACACATGGGGCAAGGTTCGCAAGAAGTATATATCTCATATCCGCTAAGATTGAATGTACCAAGTTTTGCAGCGGCAGCGCGTATGGCGCTTACTTCGGCATGAGCGGTAGGATCGCAGGAAGCGGTGACACGATTTACTCCGGTGGCAACTATCTCTCCCTCTTTAGTGGCAATCACAGCACCGAAAGGACCTCCACCGTTCTCGATATTCTCCTTTGAAAGCTCGATGGCTTTCCGCATCAATTCTTCTTTAGTCATGGTATAAAATAGATTGTTAGTTTAATATGAGGATTATATCTTTCCAAGAATCTTATCCATTACCCAGTTGGTCAGTGTTGCACTTTCACCGTCGCAGGAACAGATAGATTTGCCCAATAAATGGTCTACTACCGCTTGGATAAGAGGTTGCTGTACATGTTCCGGGTTGCCGATACAGATTTCTTCCCGTCCTTTTTCTGTGTGCAGGCCGATAGGTTCGTAAGTGAAGACAGAAAAACAAATCATTCCTTTGTCCCCAATAATCTCTATACGGTCTTCGCGAGCTGAATCATGAGCAACAAAGCACCAGGAACCACTGCCTACCAATCCGTTATCGAACTGGAAACAAGCGCTCAACGTATCCTCGGCAGGATAAAGTCCGCCACGATTGCTCTTGTAGCCGTTTGCTTCGAGGATACATCCGAACATATCCTGTAATAAATCAATCTGATGTGGAGCAAGATCGTAGAAATAACCACCGCCTGCAATGTCAGCCTGTACACGCCAGGGAAGATTTTCACGGTTATAATCCAAGTCACGTGGCGGTTGGGCAAAACGGATCTGTACATTGATTACATTACCGATAGTTCCGTTTTCCACCAATTCTTTTACTTTCTGGAAGTAGGGAAGATAACGGCGGTAGTATGCAACGAAACAGGGAACTCCCGTTTCTTTGGATATGCGGTTAATGCGGGTACATTCTTCGTATGTGACGGCCATCGGTTTCTCAATATAGGCAGGCTTGCCTGCTTTCATCGACATGATGGCGTATGTAGCATGGGATGAGGGAGGAGTAGCGATATAGATAGCATTCACTTCCGGATCATCTATAAGTTCTTGTGCATCGTCATACCATCTCTTGATACCTCTCTCTTTGGCGTATGCTTTTGCTTTCGCACCGTCACGGCTCATCACGGCTACTACTTCCGAATGTTCTACTTTTTGGAAAGCAGGGCCGCTTTTAGTTTTCGTCACTTCTCCGCAACCGATGAATCCCCATTTGATTATCTTTTCACTCATAATACAATTACCTATTTACTTATTCTAATAAACTCCAAAGATAAAGCAATTTTTTGTCAAGAGCAACTTTATTGATTATTAACTTACTGGAGGAATTTGGAAAATAAAGCCTCTATTTTGCTAAAATGGAGATGCTGTTTGTATGGAATAGATTTTCCGTTTCGGGTGGATAGGACCTTTGTTCTTGTGAAAGCACATCCTATTTGCAGTATAAAGGCAGGTGAGTAGAGATAAGCCCGGGGGTGAAGGACAATATGCCAATGGAGAAATGAGAAGGAAAGCTGGGATGAGAAGGAATTATCCCTTTTTGAAAAAGAGAAAGGCGAGAATTGGAGTTCCCGCCTTTGCGTGTAGTTTAATTGAAACTACTTTATCATTAACTCTGTAAAGATACGACATTCGGAAGCGAAAGTCAAGTCTTTGATGGTTTATTTTTGGTAATAGGCATTCTCACTAGGAGGAATAACCTTTTTGACCGTTATCTTTCCCGGCACAACTAATTTCTGGTCGTTACCCAATGAATTATCATAAATAAGAGTGATGGTGAATTCTGTATCCATATTTACTTCTGGAGCTTTGAAAGTGATTTCTGTTGCGTTTTTACTCTCCATCGTTATTGATTCTTCATTAGCCTGCAGTGTTGTGACAATATTCAAATCAGTTCCTGTGATAGTGATAATGTCGCCTGGCTCTACTTCACCGGATAAGGTAGTAGAGGTTGTAGGAATAACAGGTGCAATATAAACAGTCAGCTCCTCACATACAACGAGATGATGTACCGAATTATACAATACGGCTAGAGGAACGACTTTTGTTTCTTCGAATACTTCAGTCGGCACATAAACAGTGAGTGATTGGTGGTCACGATCCGTTTGCGGTGTTTTAATATCAATCGTGATATCGTTGCCAAAATATACTTTGGAGATAAGATGCATATTTTCGCCTGTCAGAGTAATTGCTTCTCCCGGTTGTACGGTTGTTGCTTCCATCATATTGACGGAAGTCTGCGGTATATCAATATCATTGTCACGGGTACATCCGCTTAATAGATATGTCAGACATAATGTTACCGTCAATGTGATAGTTGCTATATAATTTCTTTTCTTCATGATCTTTCTTTTTTAGCGTTGATAATAAAGGTCGAATGTAATGTAGGCAATACCTTGATTGTTCTTATCACCGTTATTGACATTGCTGGATTGATCGTAATCGATGTGCACATCCAGAATATCAAGAATTCCGTATTTGTCTTTATATTTATTGTGGAATACGATAATACTGCCTTTTTCAAAAATCTGCTCACTTACTGTACCTTCAGCTTCTTCTGCTTTACGAGTGCGGACAGAGCTTTTAGTAATGTTCAGACTAGTAAAAAGTGTAGGAGTAATTTCCAATTGATCTTTGTTGGTTCTTATCTGTTCGATAAGTGCCGCATTTTTAGTTGTATTCAATACTACGAATCTAGTTTGTACTGCCGTAAATGATGTATATTCTGTGGGCAGATCTGTGTTGGGCAGAGAAGATGTTCCACACCAGTAATTTTTTAGATTGTTTTTGGTTGAATTAAGTATGGCATCCGGTGAATTTAACTGAAAATCCAAAGTCTTGTTTACATATGCTCCGAAATCTATCTTATCATGATTCTCCTTATCTTTCAGAACACAAGGAGTACAGATAGGATTACCGTCAGCAGAATTACCATTAAGCATACTACCATAACCATATTTACTGTTACGTGTCCCTATCGCTTGATTAGCAGCGAATAAGTTCTTCATTCGAATCACCTTACAAGCGTCGGCTAGAATGATCTCTTTCGTCTCGTTATAATACGTCACTTTTATTTGCACTGTACTTGTTTCATCCAAAGTCGGTACTCTAAATACAATGATATTTTCTTCCTGACTGACTGGAGTGCATTTCTCTTCTCCAAAATATATATACTCAATCAGATTGAGATGTGTGCCGCTTAAGGTAAGCAGGCTTCTTTCCATCAGGCTTTCCTGATCTATCTTCTCTATTTCCGGTTGGTCTTTTTCTACGAGAAAATCATCGGATTCTCCCTTTATTTCAGACTCACCACCTGTTTGATTGGTATACTTTAAAGAAACGGTCGTATTATCATCAATGATAAAAGGTACTTTGACGGCAATTTCTTCTTCACTCTGATAGACAATTTCTCCTTCTTCGTCTCCCATATAAACTTTGGAGATAATATCAAGGTCTGTTCCCAAAATCTCTACATTATTTCCGACTCTTCCACCTTTCGGAAATTCTGTCACAACCGGAGTAGGATAGGTGACTGTAAATGATTGAGAACTTTCCGCACGGGTACTTTCGCTATCATCATTTTTGCGTGAGGTAGAAAGTACAATTTTGCCATTCTTTGTACCCTCACGAGGAACTACGATTACGATTTCCTGCTGTGATAGTTTATAAAGTATCTGTGCCTCCACACCACCAATGGTTGCAGTTTCTATATCGCGTAGATTATTACCTTTGACAGTTACCTGTGTTCCTGCTTTTCCGCTTACAGGAGCAAACTCAATGATTTCCGGCGCTCCTTGAACCTCTGTCTCAATGCTCAACTTTTCGTTGCAACTTGTCAATGTGACAAGTACACAGAGGACTAATAGGCTATATAGTTTATTTTTCATACTGTTTTCGTTTTGAGAATTAGTAATGTGGATTTTGGGTGATTACGCTTGGATTATTGTCTATCACACTTTGAGGGATAGGAAGCAATAATTGCCATTCCGCCATTGGGTTGACGGTGAAAGCATATTCTCCGTAGAAGCTCTCGGTTTCTGTAATTTGTTTATTGATAGTTTCCAAAGCCTTGCCCCAACGAACGAGGTCGAACCAGCGTTGGTTTTCGAATGCCAGTTCCAAACGACGTTCTTTTTCCAGCTTTTCACGGAAAGCGGAACGTACAGGCACTTCGGAAATGTCGATAGCCCCCAATCCGGCACGGCGGCGTACCTCGTTGAGATACGGTAGTCCGGCAGCGGGACCGTCTATCTTGTTCAGTACTTCAGCGTACATCAACAGCACATCTGCATGACGAATGACAGGCCAGTCGTTTTCTGCGTCATAACGTACGCTGACGGGCGAAACAAATTTCTTGATATATGCCGATTGATTTGAAATGACTACCGGATCTTTCTTACTCGGGTCAATATAATGATCGCTTACGCTAACTTCTTTACGCAAGTCACCTTCCGGATAAATACCTAGTACTTCAGTGGTCGGGTAGTTGCGCCCGTCTCCATCTCCCGTCACTACATTGGCACCACTCTTGGTAGGCGCAAATGTGTTGGCAAAAGGAGAGCCGATCCCCAGACTTCCCGATTTGTAACGGACAGCAAAGATTATTTCATCATTCATTTCTTTGGAAATATCAAACACATCAGAATAACTGACAGTCAACTGATCTCCTTTTACATCCACTACCGATTTGAGCAGCCTCTTGGCTTCTTCATATTTCCCGATAGTCAGATAAACTTTGGCAAGCAAAGATTGAGCGGCCGGCTGGGTGACGCGTCCTAAATCGGCTACATCGTATGTCACACCTTCCAAGTCATCAATGGACGTTTTCAAATCGTCAATAATCTGCTGATAGGTAGCCTCCACACTGCTACGGTCTTTTTTCATAGCATCTGCTACACTCAATTCTTCCGTTATAATGAAAGTCGGACCGAAAAGACGTACTAGGTTGAAGTAATGATAAGCACGGATGAAACATGCTTCTCCCTCAAATTGCGCCCGTTTTTTCTCATTGGCTACTACCGCCAGATTCTCAGGAGCAAGTACGTTATTGCAACTGTTGATATTACTGTAAGTGGCTTCCCAATAAGTACGTATGTTCGCGTTGCTGGCATCCATTGTACCAAGATCCAATGCCTGTTGTTGCAGGAAAGCGTCATTGGTGGAGCTGTTGCTATTCATGCGGGTATTGTCCGCACGCAGTTCGGTAAGTGTCCATTCAATGTTTAACGGAGCCTGCATACCTCCGTAACAGCCAATAACGGCAGTATTCATTTCTGCTTCATTCTTATAGAACGAACTGTCGGGGATATAGGAGTCCGGTGTGATGTTGAGGTCACAGGAAGAAAGCCCCGGCAGACAAGTAGACAGACTAACGATAAATATATGTTTTAGTTTCATTTCTGTACGTTTTAAGATGATTAGAAATTAAGTTCGAATCCGAAATTGACGGTAGACTGTATCGGGAATCCTCCGCGTTGGTATCCGTTCACCAATGGCGAAGCGTACGATCCGCTTGTCACACGGGCTTCCGGATTGATACCCCGGTAACTCTTTCCCCAGAAGTAAAGCAAGTTCTGACCGGAAGCATAAAGGCGAAGCGAGTTGAGTCCTGCCTTTTTCAGTTTTTTCTTATCAAATGTATAACCTAAAACTACGTCGCGCAATGCTACGAATGATCCGTTTTCAATCATGTAGTCGGTGAACTCCCATGAGATTCCGGCAGAACCTACTGTCGGCGTGCGTCCGTCGCCCGGATATTCGGCGCTGATCCAGCGGTCTTTCGCATAATTGCGATTGAATTTCTTGGATTCGGTATAGTATCCGTCACCGTTGAATACATCCAGTCCGCTTACACCTTGAATCAGGAAATAAAGATCGAACCTTTTCCATCTGAAGGTATTGGAAATACCCCACGTCGCTTTCGGGAAGGGATTACCAATGACGGTACGGTCTTTGTCATTGATGACACCGTCGTCGTTGACGTCTACAATCTTGAGACTGCCCGGAGTGGCACTTGCCAAGTGTGGTGAAGAATCCAGGTCGGCCTGATTGAGGTAAACCCCGTCAGTCTTGTATCCGAAGAAAGAAATGGCACGATGACCGACTTGTGCCAGATAGGTTTCGTTACGTTCTCCGGTAGAAATCAGTCTTTCTTCACCGGAAAGTTCGAGTAACTTGTTGAAGTTGGATGAGATGTTGAACGAGGTGGTCCATTCAAAATCCTTAGTACGGATATTGTGTGTATTCAATTCGATTTCGATACCACTGTTACGGATGCGCCCGATATTGTTCCAATAGTCACTGTAGCCCATGAAAGATACGACCGGTTGCTTGAACAGCAGTTGCTTGGTGATGGAATAGTATCCCTCCAGTGTCAGGTTTATGCGATTGTTCAAGGCACTGAAATCGATACCGGCATTATATTCGTAAGTCTGTTCCCAAGTGATGTTGTAATTGCCTTTTGTTGAGGTAGCCTTGTTGAGTCCGGGAATGAGTGCTCCTGTTCCACTGCCTAATGGGTAGTTGCTGGCATAAAGCAGATTGTAGTAAGAGTTGGCAGGAATATTATTGTTGCCCGTTACACCGAAGCTGGCACGGAGTTTCAGCATATTCAACCAACTGATACCTTTCAGGAAGGATTCTTCCGAAACACGCCATCCCAGAGATACGGATGGGAACCAGCCCCATTGGTGTCCGTCGGCAAATAGGGAACTACCGTCCGTACGTAGACTGGCGGAGAACAGGTATTTGTCGGCATAGCTGTAATTGATACGTGCCAGAGCAGACATCATAGCAGTACGGAATTTAACCGTATTTGTTTGGCTTACATCAAAAGAGGTAGCTGCATTGAGTGTATGGACATAGTCGGTCGGGAAGCCCAAGCCTACGATATTCGCTGTGGTTTCCGATGTTGTCTGTGCTGTATATCCCAATAAGGCTGCATAGTCATGCTTACCTTTCTTACCGGTATAGTTCAGTGTGTTTTCGCTCAATAAGTCTACATAGAGACGGTTTTTATAAGTACCCATCGCCGATTCCTCATCTTTGCGGGATTCGTAGTTGCGGTACTCGTTATTTTGCCGGTATTTGATGTAGAAACCGTTGGAGGTGGTAAAGGTAAGTCCCTCCATTATCTGCACATTGATAGAAGAATTGGCTTGCAGGTTATAATCTTCTTTGAAGCGTTCTTCGGTATCCATCAATGATTTCGGATTATTGTTGCTGGTGTTGAAAGGGCTTGCTTTCACTTGCGTGCCATCTTCACGGGTGTATATGATATTGCTGAAGTCGCTACCGCGTGCCCATGAGCCGATGGCTTTTCCGGTGAGAGCTGCCGTTTCTGCCGTATGGCGTACCGGCATGAAAGACGGAGTACGGTAGAAGTCGATAAAGTTGGTCGATGGAGTCTCTGTTTTGGTGTAAGACGGAGCGATGTTCAAGCTGAGATCTACGCGCTTGGATAACTTCGCATTGATGCGTGATCGGAGATTCAGACGTTTGTAGTTACTGTTAATCATAATACCGTCTTCCTGTGCGTAGTTGCCGGAGATATAGTAAGTAAGACCTTTCTTTCCACCCGATACGGAGAGTTGTACCTGATGGATTTGTGGAGTATCCTGCAGGCCTTCACGTTGCCAGTCGGTATAATTATCGATAAGCCCGAAGGCTTCGTCATTGGCTGCTATGGATTTATTTTGCAGGGCGGCCTCGTAGCCCATCATATTGTAATAGTCTTTAGAACTCATGATGGGGTGCAGTTTGTAGGCCCATTTTAATCCGGTAGAGGCTTTTACGCTATATTTGGCTTTACTGGCACTTCCTTCTTTTGTGGTCACCAGGATAACACCGTTAGCCGCACGTGAACCGTAGATGGCAGCGGAAGCGGCATCTTTTAATACTTCGATGGAAGCGATATCCGCCATATCGAGCGTAGAAAGTCCTTCGGGAACAGGATAACCGTCAATGACAATCAACGGAGAGCTGTCGGCACTGATGGAACCCATACCACGAACACGGATTTGAGGGGCAGCTCCGGCCTCGGAAGTGGAGTTCTGGATATTCACACCGGCAATCTTTCCTTGCAGCAGTTGGTCTACTTGCGTCACGGGAATATCTGTGAGACTGTTGACATCCATCTTGGATACCGAACCGGTCAAGTGAGATTTTTTCTGTACACCGTAACCGACCACTACTACTTCGTCCAACACTTTTGTGTCTTCCTTTAATTTGATGTTCAGAGTTTTCTGATTATTGACAGGTACTTCTTGTGTGGTGTATCCGATATAAGAGATGACAAGTATAGATTTGGAGGAAGGGACATTTAATGTAAATTTACCATCTATATCGGTGATAGTACCGGTGGTACTTCCTTTTACCTTCACATTTACTCCGGGAACACCGCCTTGACTATCGGTGACTGTACCGGTAACTGTAAGTGATTGTGCATAGACAACCGCTACGAACGGGGTGCATAATAACAGCAAGAAAGCTATTATTAAAGGATAATGAAACGATTTATTCCTCATAATATTGGGATTTAATAGGATTTATTCTAAACTGTATAATAAGTGCATACGGCTGGAAACAGGAGTCGTACGGTATTTGGCGCCGATAGTTTCGTATCCGGCTTTCGGATCAAAGAAAGAGGCTTTGCGGAGTACCCAACAAGATTCATCTTGTTTCTTCTCCCATTCTTTGATTTGCTGGTAAGGCCATTGGCTTTGGGGCTTGCCGATATAAGGAATTACAAACTTTAGGGCAGCAGTAATGGAACGTCCGTCTTTGCTGGTAGCGTTGTAAATATCAATTCCTTCTGTGGAAGCAATGAAAGACATATCCAGCATATGAGTCAGGTTAAAGAGCGTATAGCCGAATGCAGTTGTGCGTTCCAGTTCCAACGGTTGTTTTCCGTCCGGTTCAATTTGAGGGAACAAACGCTTTTCAGGAAATGCTTTTAATATTTGTGTTGCCAGTTCTTTATTACCTATGTAGAGTGCGTACGCTGTCAACTGTACGTCATATGCCAAACCATGATTGTTTTTCGCCGCATTTTCTTCGGCAGCAACCGGACTGGTCTGTATCCATTCAACGAACTGTGTAAACCACTCTTTCATACCTTTCTTGATGGCAGGTGTCATCGCCTTTGAGCTATCCAGCAAGGTGAGTGCATCCAGCATTTCTACAAAACAATACGTATCGATCATGCCTGTTCCACGTCCTAATCCTTTTCTGTGGCCGGGGATAGTCTGCCCGTAGTTTAAGTTCGGATTCATTTTTGTTTTAGCGTCCAGGAACCAGACATTCAGGAAATCAGTAGCTTTCTTTGCATATTGTTCGTTACCTGAAAAATAGTAGGCGATTCCCAAAGTAGTGACGGCTTTCGCCATATCCCCCAATCGATTACGGTCTAATTTTGACAGTTCGGGATTACGTTGTCCGTCTTTACGGATATAGGGTAACCCGTCCGGTTTGGAAGGATCAGGCCACCAGTAAGGGCCCATACTCATATAGTCATGCTTGTCACCGCTAGAGGCCGTCATACTTTTGTCCATCACAGACGGAGGAGTCATTTTCATCGCTTTGTCAGCGTCTCTCATTAAAGTTTTAATAGCCGGAGCGTATGCAGGGGTATCGGCTTTAGCCTTCACTTTAGCCAGCTTTTCTGCCGGATAGATACGGGTATTAACGGTCTGTGCATTCATTGGAAGCAGACAAACCAGTGTAAAAGCACTCAATAGTAAGTTTCTCATAATTATTTTATTTTAAGCGAATTAGTTTAGCCATAATAAAGGGTGTCGGATAGGAAGGTTGCGTATCACTTCCTCATTGGTAGGGAAATGTTCCAGCTTCTTCCATGTCTGAAAGTAGTCTTTTCGGTAGTGATGTATGCTGCCGAATAGCAAGAACGGATGCGCAACAGGCCATTCTTCCCAAAACATGATGTCCGGTTGGTGTTTCCACGAGTTTTTGTCTTTCACAAAAGGAAACAGCCAGGCAATTCCTTTTTCGATATTCCGTCCGTCTGTTGTGGTGTAGTCCCATAGATTTTCTTCGGGAGTTGTCAAGAGATGACAAAGAGTAGTCATTGCGTCCAGATTAAAAAGAGAGTAACCGTAAGGTTTGGTGCGTTCCAGTTCTAAGGGAAAACTGCCGTTAGCGGCCATCTGATTGGGGAGCAATACTGTCCGGTAACGTTCGCGGCAGAAATGAATCATTTCTTCATTCTGCGTGAATAAGGCGAAGGCAGCGGCTTGCATAGTCCAACAAGTGCCGTGATTATTTTTGGCTTCCATCTCATTGATTCCGTAACGGTGGGTAGACATCCAGGTCAGATAGTCGGAAAACCACAGGCGGATCGTTCTCAGTTCCTTTTCTTCGATGATTCCCTGAGCTTCCATTAACCGGAGTGACTGCACGACTTCAATCAGATGAATGGTATCGATGATTCCGATTCCGCGTCCGGTAGCTATACCTTTGATAGCTTGTGCATACAAGAGATTAGGGTTCATCATTGTCTCTTGATCGACAAACCAGGCACGGATATGACGCATGGCGGCTTCTGTATATTTTTTGTCACCTGTCAGTAACCAGGCAGAGGTCAGGTCGCCTACCAACTGGCTGAATCGTATCATGGCATGACGGTGAGCGGTGAAGTTGTCCGGATTCGTTTCTCCATCACGACGGATGAACGGACCGTCCGGGTCTTGAGGGTTTGCCCACCAATAATCACCTTCGGAATAGAAGTCGTGAATGCCTCCTGCGCTTCTTTGAGCGCGGGCAGCAGTGACGGTCACAGGTACGGACTCTAATGCTGCGTCTGCCCGTTGCAGGGTTTCTGCTTGTAGGAGTCGGCGTACTTGTTCTTTCACATCTTCTTTAGCCGTCACCGTGGTGAGGCCGAAGAGTATCATTAATAATCCTATTGAAATTCTTAATCTGTTCATTGTGCATTCAATTGAGTGTAAACGGTTTTGATTCCGGCTGATTGAACGGATACGTAACAAGCGTTGGTTACTTGGGCACGTATCATTGCTTTTCCATTATAGGCTTGTACTTTGCGTGATCCGGTCGAAGTACCCAAGTTTTGAAGTAGTTTTCCGTCTCCGGCAATTTCAAATGAGATGATGTTAGCTGCGTCCAGACAGGGAACTCCTTTTTCATCGGTCAACTGTGCTTCAACACGAACGATATTGTTACCTTCAGGATGATGTGTCACCTTTAATTGTTTCGGTTCTCCCCATTCGCTGGTTTGATAAGCAACGGTGATCTCATCGGAAACGGTTTCCTTACTTTTTACGGCTACCGCTTTCAAATGATTATTTCCTTCACGCAATATACTTTTCCAGCGAAGTCCGGCTGCCGGAAAGTCCTGGCTGTTCCGCTGTTTTATGCCTTGGCTGACTCCATTGACAAACAGTTCTACTGCCGGACAGTTGGAGTATACCAGTATTTCTTTAGGTTCGTTTGCGGCCCCCCAGCGTGTCGGCCATGTGTGACCGTAGATGTGTATCATCGGCTTCTCCGTCCAATAAGACTGGAATACATAAAACACTTCCTTCTTGGTGAAGTCCCGTTCGATTACTCCCTTTTGATTGACGTATGGTACCGGATTTTCCGGTCGTAGAGGAGTGGAGAAATCTTTGAAAGGCCAATAGGCTGTTCCTGTCAGCCAAGTCATGGTTTCCTGTTCTTTCAAGTGCCAGTCCACTAGTTTTACAATATAGGATTCCGACCAGTCACCGTCTCTCGATGCGCGGGCGTCACCGCCAACGAAGGAGAAGTCTCCTGCGCGTTCATCGGCTCCGGCTCCGACAGGAATGCCGCCCAATGATTTGAAAGGGTCCTCCGAATGTCTTCGGGCATGAGAGTCACCGCCCCATTCCACATGCAGGAAGTGTTTAACCTGTTTCATCTCTTTCTCGGAGGTAGGCTTGTAGTCGGTGAATTGCCCGCGATACCAGCCTGCCCAGATGGAAGGGGAATATACATCGACAATATCTTTACAGAAGTCGCACCGGCGGATAGAAGTGACACGTGACGGATCCAGACGGTGTGCCAGGTCATTCAGTTCTTTCATAAAGGCGCGTATCTGTGATTGCTCGAAAGTCGGGAAATCATTCGGCCAGTCATTCTCATTGCCCAGTCCCCAAAGAATTACAGAAGGATGGTTGTAGTGCTGATTTATCATGTTTGTGAGCATTCGTCGGGCTTGTGCTTGGTAGCTCTCTCCACCCAAGCCACCGCGGCACCAAGGGATTTCTTCCCAAACGAGAATGCCCAGCTCGTCACACAGGCGGAGAATGATATTCGATTGTTGGTAATGTCCCAAACGGATGAAGTTGACGCCCATTTCTTTCATCATCTTTATTTCCGTTACCATTTGCTCTTCTGTCATGGCAGCGCCTACGCCGGCATGATCTTCGTGGCGGTGGGTACCTTTTAGTAACAGGCGTTTGCCGTTCAGTTTGAAAGGCCCATAGTCTACAAACTCGAAATGGCGAAAGCCAATTTGTTCTGTTACGGTTTGTTCACCTTCAGTAGTTTTGAGAGTGAACTCGCAGGTGTATAGCTGAGGCTGCTCCGGGCTCCAAAGTAGCGGGCTTTTGACAACAATGTCGAATAGTCGCACTTCTCCTAAGGGAAGAACATCCGTGACAGTCTGTTCGGCTACTTTCTTGCCGTTCGGGTCTTTCAGTGTGAGGTGCACCGTGGCTTGGCGGGTATCATCCGGATTATAGAAGTTGGCTTGCACTTTCAGGTTTGCATTCTTTAAATCTTTTTGCACCGGAGTCTCCAGTTTGAAACTACTGAAAGAAAGCGTAGGTTGATAAACTAGATTAACGTTAAAGTCCGCCGTACACATTGAAGTCCGATAAATCTGAAGGAATCATTTCCGTATCTCTTGAATTATCGCAACGGATAGATAAAGGTATTTTTCCGTTGAAACGCTTCCGGCAGTCGGGATTGGCCAATGCCTGCCGGATAGCCTCTGTGATGTCGACGCTCCATTCATCGTAACCGCCTACATGGCTACCGACTTTTTGTGTGTAGATATATACTTCTGTTTTTTGTCCGGCTCCTTCGAATTCGAGGATAGTACGGCCATTGACTGAGGGATTCTGAATATCGAGTAAAGTACGATACCATCCGGGACCCTGGTAATAGTTGACATCCGGATCTACAGCGTCTTCCGCATTGAAGCAGTGAGGAAGGGTAACCGGTTGCCAGATGGGCACAGCTTCCGAAGAACCGGGTGCTACCATGCGTACAGCTTCCCAGATGCTTCCGAGATCACCTTTGAGATATTCCCATTGGTCGGTCAGGCGGATTCTTTGGTTGGTAGGAATCCGGGCACTTATCGGTAGAGCGAATGTTATAAGGGCTGTCAATATGTAGATAATTGTTTTTTTCATGGTCTGTATAAGTGATGATGATTAGAGTTGTTCTCCTTTTTCCAATTTGTTTTTACGAAGCAGGGCTTCGAGGAAATAATAATCGGCATATACGATAGGTACATCAATTTCGCTGTCGTGAGGTTTGGAACCGGTACTGTGGAGTAGCAAGAATCCGTTGTCTCCATTCTGTTGTGCACGGTAGCTGGCAGTGAGATTCTCTAAAATCCGATCGGCTTCCTGTTTGTAGAGATCCTTGTTTTCCGGTACGTAGGTGCTCAGCTCATAGAGTGCGGAGGCTATACAGGTTGCTGCAGATGCATCGCGTGGTTCGTCCGGTATTTCAGGAGCATTGAAATCCCAGTAAGGAATCAGGTCTTTGGGTAGGTTGGGATGGGTGAAGATGTATCTTTCTACCTGTTTTGCCTGTTCCAGAAATTCGGGGAGTCCGGTTTCACGATAACATAGAGTGTAGCCATATAGTGCCCATGCTTGTCCGCGTGCCCATGCCGAGTCGTCGGAATATCCTTGATGGGTGACTTTACAAATCGGGCTACCGGTGATCGTGTCGTAATTGACCACGTGGTATGTACTGAAGTCATCGCGGAAATGATTTTTCATCGTAGTCCGTGCATGACTGACTGCTATATTATAAAAGGTGGAATCGTTCGTTTCGCGAGAAGCCCAAAACAATAACTCCAGATTCAGCATATTGTCGATGATCACGGGACATTCCCATTGGTCGGCGTGATGATCCCAAGAACGGATGCAGCCTATGTTGGGTTTGAAACGGGTAATCAGAGTCCGGGCAGATTCGATAAGTATATCTTTATAGGTAGGGTTACCGGTCAGACGGTAGCCGTTGCCATAGCTGCAATACATTTTGAAACCCATATCGTGTGTAGTGCCGTTTTTCTTTTCGCGTTCCAGCATTTCAGTATGTTTTTCGGCTTTCTCCTTCCAAAAAGGATCGTGCGTATATTCATATACATACCAAAGTTCTCCGGGAAAGAATCCGCTCGTCCAGTCTCTGGAAGGTACGAGCTGTAAAGAACCGTCCGGTTCAGTGTTACGTGGGTTGGTAAGCTCACCCCATTGTTTGGCGATTCTTTTGTCTCTGCTTTCTTGGGATTCGTTTGCACGCGCTTCATCTATTTTAGAAAAAGCATACTTGAATTGTTGTTCGGCAAAAGTAAAATTAGAAGCAACTAAATTTGACTCTTTGGGAGATTGGCAACCAACTAAAGCGGCCACTCCGATGCTAAGGGCTAAAAGATTATGTTTCATATTTTCATATTTGTTTCCATATTATTATTTCTAAGTAGGATGTTGCAAATGTATGGAAACAGTGCGAATTTGGTTTGTCTGGTAGTACCGTAAGTTTATAAAATCATCCCATTCTTGTATAGGACAATCGCTTCTGTGACGTTCTTGGAACGATTTTTATAACTTGGAATGATTTTACAAACCTTTGATGTATTCGGTGGGCGAGACTCCGTAGGTAGCTTTGAAACATTTGGTGAAATAGGCAAGTGTACTGAATCCGGTGGCTATTGAGACTTCTGTTATGTTCATGTCCGTTTCTTTCAGTAATTGCGCAGCTACTTCAAGACGCTTGTGGCGAATCAGGTCATTCAGAGATAAATCTGTCACTGCTTTGAGCTTGCGGTAGAAGTTACTTCGGCTGAATCCCATCTCGTCGCATATCAACTCAACTTTTAAGTCCGGGTTGGCAAGATGACTTTCTATAATCTCGAATAATTTCTGCATGAATTTATCATCGGCGGAACTGGCTTCGATACCCATTGACTGGAGAGAGAAGTTTTTTCCATACATTGATTTCAGTTTTTCCCGTTGCGTCAGCAGGTTGTAAATTCGTATTAGCAGCACATCTATATTGAACGGCTTTACTATATAATCATCAGCCCCCGAAAGGAAACCTTCTTTGACGTGCATTACCATAGTGCGGGCTGTAAGTAGAATTACCGGAATGTGTCCCGTCTGCAGATCATTCTTTATCATGGAACAGAGTTTCAGTCCATCGACTCCCGGCATCATGATGTCTGTCACAACTAAATCGGGAAACTCTTTCAGTACGATATTGAAGGCTTCGGAGCCGTTATCCGCTTCGAGTATCCGGTAATGGCGTTCAAGATGTTCTTTCACATAGCTGCGTATGTCCTCATTGTCTTCCACTAGCAGGATTGTCTTGCCTTTCAAAAAAGGAAGTTCCTCTTCAGAGTCAAGAGCTTGCCCGACTACTGCCTGCTCTTCCTGTACATCTTCGGGTTGGGTATTTTTCGTGTCTTCCTCTGTTGGTTGCACCTGCTCATTATTCGGAAGTATGATAGTGAATATGCTTCCTTTCGGCTGATTAGAGTCCACACTAATTGTGCCGTGATGTAAATGTACGATGGATTGTGTCAGACTTAGGCCGATACCTGTTCCGTTTACGTTATCATTGACAGTCTGTGGGGTATTGACTTGATAGAACGGATCGAAAATATGGGTACGGGCATTTTCCGGAATTCCTTTCCCTGTGTCCGCTACCTGGATGATGACACGATTGTCGGGGGCCGTTATTAGTCTTAAAGAAACTGTTTCTCCTAAAGAAGTGAATTTAAAAGCATTTGAAAGCAGGTTGAATATAGCTTTTTCCAGCAGACTTTGGTCGAAATACACAGGGATTTCCCCTTCTGGAGCTTCATATTGGAAAGTAATCTGTTTGCTTTCCGCTATTTGTTTGAAGGTGTAATAAATTTCAAGCAGGAAAGCATTCAGATCCGAGTGGGTAAGTTTCAATGTGAGGCTACCGCTTTGATTTTTTTGCAAATCCATTAATTGATTGACCAGCAACAACAGGCGGCGGGCATTCTTTAATACCAAATCCAGTTTGGTTTTGATAAAGAGGGGAACTTCTGCCTGACGTACCAGCTCATCGATAGGGCTGATAATCAGAGTTAGCGGTGTGCGCAATTCATGTGAGAAGTTGGTGAAAAGCCGGATTTTGGTTTGATGAAATTCCTCCATCCGTTGCTTTTCCATTTGTCGCATCCGCAGGTTCAGTTCCAGCTTGTGCTTGCTGTACATATAATATCCGATGGTGTAGGTGATTCCTATAAACAACAACGCGTAGATGATATAAGCCCAAGTTGTTTTCCACCAAGGAGAAAGGATTACTATTTCCAAAGTCTTTCCTTGAGAGTTCCATACACCGTCATTGTTGGAGGCAATGACGTGGAATGTATATTTGCCGGGAGCAATATTGGTATAGAAAGCTTCTTTACGGGTTCCTACATGGTTCCAGTCTTGGTCATGGCCTATTAATTTATAAGCATATTGATTCTGTTCGTGCAGGATATAGTTCAGGGCGCAATATGCAATAGAGAAATTATTCTGGTTGTAGGCGAGGGTAACCGTTTCAGCATCGTCCGGGTTGGTCTCCAATAATTGGCTTTTATCACCCGGTTGTACAACTTTATTGTTAACAGTCAATCGGGTAAGCACTACCGGTGGCATCATATTATTCTTAATCAATGAACGGGGAGTGAAAGAGAGAAATCCGTTGCTTCCACTAAAATAGACTTCTCCATTGGGCAAGCAGATACCTCCTTGGGGGGTAAACTCCAATGTTTCGAGTCCGGCAAAACAGTCATAGGTATGCACTTTTCCTGTTTTTGTATTTATTTCGGTAATGCCGTTATCTATGCTTGCCCATATATTCTGATTATATTCCACCAGGGTATATACTTCCTCATTCGCCAATCCTTCTTTTGCACCGATATGGCGGATGATTCCTTTACCTTCCTGATACTGATAAATTCCTGCGCCGGAAGTTCCTATCCATATCTCACCGTTCTTTTTTCTCAGTATACCGGTGATATAATTGTTCTCCAGTTTACGGGACGGTTCTTTTTCTTCTGTTGAATATCGTATCAAGGTTCTTTTTTCCGTATCATATTCGTAAAGTCCGAATGAACGCGTCCCGATCAGGTATACGTTTTCACGAAGCGGCAGAAATGCCCGTATACTGGAGAAACCAATTGTTTCTCCAGTATCTCCGATAGGGAATTTACGGGTTACCTTTTTATCTTTCGTAATTCTGACCAGTCCCTGGCGGGAAGTCGTTCCTAGCCAGATAGTTTCTTTTGCATCGCGATAAATAGTATAAATACCTAGATTTTTCTCTTTGAACTGGTGGATAAGTGAAAAACGTTTTGTCGGAATGTGGAAGCAATACAGTCCGCCGTTATTTGTTCCACACCAGATATTTTCTCCTTCTACCATCAGAGATTTGATGATATTCTTATTATGCATCCCTACAGGATGTTCTAATAGATAATTGGCGTATTCTTTTGTGACCGGATTGAATTGCAATAGCCCGCCACCTTCTGTTGCTATCCAAAGGGAATTGGAACTATATACCATCGGACCGAAAATGTTATATAGCTTTTGCTCACTGCTTTCTAAGGGGTGGTAGAATATAAAACGGTTATTAAGAGGATTATAATAATTAACCCCACCGGAATAAGTTCCTACCCATAATGTTCCGGCACGGTCTACACATAAGCTGCGTACAGAAAAGTGGCTTAGATTATTACGATTTGCTTCGAATGTATTGTATTGGGTGATGACGTCATTCGTCAGATTGAGAACGCTCAGACCATCGAATGTTCCGATTATCAGCCGTTGGTTTTGTTCCTGAATACAACGAATGTAATTATCCGTCAGCCCACTGTTATGCTTTGAAAAAGTGACAATGGTCTGTTGGTCCGGGTTCCATTTATTCAGCCCTTTCATATCCGTACCTATCCATATCTGATGCTGTGAGTCTTCAAAAATGCAACTGATGGTATTATCGGAAAGGGAAGGAGTGCTCTCTTTGTTCAGCTTTTTTATGATATTCAGGTTTTTATCGCATATCAGCAGACCTTTGTTATGAGTGCCTATGTAGAGTTTTTCCTCCTTATCTATATATAGAGAGGTGATCGATTCCCGTTCCAACAGTCCGTCAAAAGTTATGGGCTGGAATGTATTCTTTTCCGGCATCCAACGGCAGAGTCCCAAACGTGTGCCTATCCATAGCTCTCCTGACTTATTCAAACAGAGCGAAAGTATCCTGTTACTGGGAAGTGACGGATAATCTGCTACCTGATAATTGGTGATAAGATTGGTCTTTTGATTGAGATAATTCAGTCCGTTGGTCGTTCCAATCCAAAGGCCTCCATGAATATTATCCGGCAGTAGTTTGGTGATGTGATTGTCTGTTAAGGAATTGGTGTTTTGATTGCTGTGTTTGTAAATAGTGAAAGTGGCTCCATCATATTTATTCAGTCCGTTACGGGTGGCAAACCACATATATCCTTTGGCGTCTTGACAAATATCGAGTACGGATAACTGTGATAAGCCGTTGTTCAGATTGATTGTTGAAAAGTTGAATGCCCGGTTTTCTTCCGCATACGAAAGGGTATTGCCGAAAGACAATAGAGAGATGAAGAAAAATAGATAAAAAGTATAGGATTGTTTTCGTTTAGTAAATAGATTGATAAGGTTATTTTTTATCATAGTATTTCTTGTAAATCTTTTGATATTCTTCTTCCTTCTGGAATCTATCCAGCCATGCATTCAAACTGTCGAGTAAGACAGGTGATTGTTTGCTGACTGCCCATGAGTAGAATTGTGTGAAACTGATTGCCGTATTGATATCTATTTGTGGCAAAGAATCTGCAGCAGCCCGTGCGATACTTTCATCACATACGGCATAGTCGATGTCTCCATGTGCCACGAGTGAAATCAATTGTTCCGAGCCGTATTTTTCTATTTCCTTTATATAAATGGTATCTCCAATCTCATTTCCCAAGTTCTGAATACGCAAGATTGACGGGGAACCCTTTATGACATGGAGTGTTCTTTGCGCTAAATCCAACTGACTGCGTATGTAGAGGGAATCGTTTTCTCCGGTTGCTTTCCGTTGCACTAACACTTGTTTGTTGAGTACGATGGGAGAGGTGAGCAGTAAAGAATCCTTCAATTTGCTGGTTGCTAATATACCGTATGCTATTACGTCATAACGGTCCTCGCTCAATCCTCTCAGACGATCTTCAAAACTCATATAAGGGCTGATGTCAACTCTTAGTCCTTTATCTCGGCCGAATGCCTGTATCAGTTCATAATTAAACCCTGCAACCGTATCCCCGTCTACATAAAAACTGATGGAATTGTACTCTGTTGCTACACGTAATACACCTTCTCTGATAATATCTGCATAGTCGCGTGGGGGAAGCGGTTGTTTTTGCTGATTGTCGCATCGACGGAAACAGAAGAACAATGCCAGTACGATAATTACAGGTATCAGATATCTAAGCAATCTTATTTTGGGGCGTGTCACCATAAGCTGTAGAAGTTTTATCAATCATAGAAGTTCCATGAAAGGCCGAATTTCAGCACACGTGGGTTGATAGGGTAATGAGGAGACAGGAAATAATTCGGTCTGCTCATTCCTTGATTCACGTGATACATCATTACATAGAAACGTGTACGCTTTAAATGTAAGTTTGCGTAAACATTTACAATAGGATAGCCGCCTATCTGTACCTGGTCGTCGACCGGTTGCAGATGGAAGTTCTGAATGGCGGGCATATATGCAGGGGCATTGTATTTGGTAAAGTATCTCAGATCAGCGCCCAATTGTACGCTGAGTACTTTTTTTGCCAGTTTGAACTGCATATAAAAGTTATGATATAGCGAGAGGTCCGGCAAGGGAAGCACGGTCTGGTCGCTGGACTTCTGCCAGGTTACCTCATTATCCAAATGGAAGATACCCAATTTGAAGTCCTGATTAAGACTTGCTGACAACACTTGCAGACTTCCGCTTTTTTGTTCGGGCAATGCTTGTTGATTGAAATAAGTATAGTTCTTAATATTCTCTACTCCTGCTTTCAACTTAGTCCTCCAGCGGGCAATGCTCAATTCTCCTTCAATGCGGGTATGGAATTCCTTATCCATATCATTGTCCCACCAGAAATGCTTGGAGTGATAGTGGCGCATATAGAACGGAGCCAGTTTATTGCTGACCTCTCCACGGGCTATAAGGCTGACCGTATCTTTCCACAGAGGAAAATTCAAGTCTATATCGCCTTTTACATTAAACTGTCCGATTGCTTTTCCTCCCAGTCCCACTTCACCGATGGCATGATAATGGAGTACATTACCTTCACGTTTGGACAATTCTCCTCCTACGAATATCTCATTCTCATTGTATTTGTCATTTCCTATGCCTTCCAGGTTCATCAGCGTATATTTGCTGATTTTATAGGAGGCAAATGCCGTCAGTCCGGCTTTGGCATATTTATTGAACCCTTCCAACAGGGCAATACCTACGGTGTTTTTGATTCCTATATAGGTCGTACTGTCTTTTACTAATGGATTATCAGGTTCTAAATAAGTGTTCTGATAGTAATCTTTCACGTCATCTTCAGAATGGAAACTATGCCGTGCACGTTCCACTTGAACGGTATGTATAAAACTGGTGACCGGAACGAATTCTTGTTTGGCGGGCATGGTGTCGTTTTCAGCCTGTGGTATATCCCGTTTGAATCCCAAGTTATAGCGTTGGGTCAGAAAAACGTAAAAGTCGTGGTTACGGTTGGTCGTAGCGCTTAGTATGGTAGGAATATTCGTTGATTCATACTCCCTTTGACCCTGTGCCATTTCCTCCGGTGCAGTGATATATCGGTCATCTTCGATACCTCCGTTCTCGTTTGTTTTCAGATAGTTATTGCTGTATATGGCTTGCATTTGGTAGCGGTCGCCGATATAACTACCGAAAAAAGCTGCATTGAAATGTGATGTACTTTGATTATTGTAATATCCCCGTCCGTACAGATAATCTATGTTGAAGCCGAAAGCCAGCCGTTTGTTTACATTGACAGAGAAATATGATTTAAAACGTTCTTCCCCGTTCACCTTGTTACCGGCTTTGTGATATGTCAGGTTGGTATAAGGTACGTTACTGTTCGTAAAGTTGAATTCCGTAGGACGGATAAAGAAACTGGAGAAAGGCTCCATGAAAATAGTTGGCTCAGGGTCACGACGGTCGAAGAAAATACGTGACATACGGGGAGAACCCATATTGGCCAGATAATTGTAATGTCCGGTCAGCCCGTCAGTCAGGTTCGTGTTCTGGAAATGATGATATGCAGTATCCGCCGGAATCATAGTCCGGTCACCCAACTGGTTTTTGATACGCCACATATATAATTTGGGAGGTAACCCCTGTACTTCAACATTTGCACTGTCCAGTTTGTCCGGAATCATGGCAGGGTCTACCTGATTACCGTATTGGTCGTATCCGTTTTCGTCTACTCTCTGGCGACCATTATCGAACTGCGCATGAACAGTTGTCAAACCTATAACGGAAAGTAATATATATAATAGTAAGATTCGTCTCATAATTGGAGGCAAAGATACTTACTTTAATTGATTTAATGATAATGGATAATTGAAAATTATGTTGCATACGTACAACACGTAGCTAATAATTATCAATTATCCATTATTCACTATCCATTAATTAAACTTCGCGGATAAGCTCCATACCTTTCTTGATAGCTTCCTCGTTCATAGGAATCAAGTGGTGGTGGCGTTCCGGCAAAGTCTTTTTCAAGCCTTTGATGACATTTTCTAAAGTAACAATCGGACGAAGTTTCAGCAGACCGCCTAATACGATCATGTTGAACGCTTTAGCGTTGTTCATTTCATTGGCTGCATCCATTGCGTCGATACGGTATACTTTGATGTCTTTGCGGGTAGGAGGGTTGATTATTCCGTAACCGTCATAAATTAAGACACCACCGGGTTTCACCTTACTTTCAAACTTTTCGAGTGAAGGCTGGTTCAAGATGATGGCGGCATCGTATTTACTAAGAATCGGTGAAGATATCTTGTCATCGCTGACGATTACTGTAACGTTGGCAGTACCACCCCGTTGTTCCGGACCGTATGCCGGCATCCAGCTCACTTCCTTGCCTTCCATCAAACCGGAATAAGCCAGAATCTTACCCATAGACAATACGCCTTGTCCACCGAATCCTGCTATAATTATTTCTTCTTTCATTGTTCTGTTGACTTTTAGCGTTATTCTTTATCTTTTAAATCACCCAGCGGATAGAACGGGAACATATGTTCTTCCATCCATTTGTTTGCTTTTTCCGGGGTCATCTTCCAACCGGAACTACAAGTGGAAACGATTTCTACCAAATTGGAACCTTTACCGTTCATCGAGTTCTCGAAAGCCTTGCGAATAGCTTTCTTCGCTTTACGGATGGCCGGTACCGATTGTACGGACTGGCGGCTTACGTAAGCTGTTCCTTCCAGTTGGGCGGCGATTTCTGTGATTTTCAATGGATAGCCGTGAAGTTCAACGTCACGTCCGTAAGGACAAGTCGAACTCTTCATACCTACCAGTGTAGTCGGGGCCATCTGACCGCCTGTCATACCGTAAATGGCATTGTTGATAAAGATAATCGTGATGTTTTCGCCACGGTTCAAAGCGTGTATAGTTTCAGCTGTACCGATACAAGCCAAGTCGCCGTCACCCTGGTAAGTAAATACGAGGCGATCCGGCCACAGGCGCTTCACAGCAGTTGCCACAGCAGGAGCACGTCCGTGTGCAGCTTCCTGCCAGTCAATATCCAAATAGTTATAGGCGAAAACTGCACATCCTACCGGAGAGATTCCCACCGTTTTATCTTCCATACCCATCTCCTCTATTACTTCGGCAATGAGCTTGTGTACCACACCGTGACTGCAGCCCGGACAGTAGTGCATGGCGTTGTCGTTCATCAGAGTCGGTTTTTTGTAAACCAGATTCTCGGGTTTGATTATTTCTTCTTTAGTCATAACTTCTTCTCCTTATCTGTTGGTGAACCGTATAAAAAACTCCATCAGCTTGACAAAGATTGCCGCGCCGCATACGTAGATAAACATTTTGAAATCTTCCTTTCCTACAACGAAATAGGTGATAATGGCTGCAACAGCCAGAATCATGAAAAGGATGTTCAGTACGTTTCTTATTTTATCGGGATTCATCGTTTCGTTATTTGATTATTTTTTCTTCCAAAGCAGTTACAATTTCATCCGGGTCGGGGACGATACCACCGAGACGTCCGAAATGCTCTACCTTTATTTTACCGTTAACAGCCAGGCGGACATCTTCAATCATCTGTCCGGCATTCAACTCCGTAACAAGCATACCTTTTACTTTGTCAGCATAAGCGGCAATAGCCTTTGTAGGGAACGGCCACAAAGTAATCGGACGAAGGATACCTACCTTGATACCTTTCTCACGAGCCAGCTCCATGGCTTTCTGACCGATACGTGCCATTGAGCCAAAAGCAATAATCAGATATTCTGCATCTTCACAGTTTATTTCTTCAAAACGTACTTCGTTTTCTTCGATTTGGCGATACTTAGCCTGGAAGCGGAGGTTGTTGATTTCCATTGCTTCCGGTTTCAGTTCCAAAGAAGTGATGATGTTCGGTTTGCGATCTTTAGCCTTTCCGGTAGCAGCCCACGGACATTGCTCAATCACTTCCGCTTCTGTGCGGCGTGGCTTTTGTGCAGGAAGCACTACCTTTTCCATCATCTGTCCGATCACACCGTCAGCAAGAATAATGGCTGGATTACGATATTTGAAAGCCAGTTCGAATCCCAATGCCACGAAATCTGCCATTTCCTGTACAGATGCCGGAGCAAGAGCGATTAGCTTGTAGTCGCCATGACCACCGCCTTTCACAGTCTGGAAATAGTCGGCCTGACTCGGTTGGATGGTTCCTAATCCGGGACCGCCACGCATCACGTTTACAATCAGACAAGGAAGTTCGGCACCTGCGATGTAAGATATACCTTCCTGTTTCAGACTGACACCGGGACTTGAAGACGATGTCATTACCATCTTTCCGCTGCCTGCGCCTCCATATACCATATTGATAGCTGCCACTTCACTTTCTGCCTGGAGTACTACCATGCCGGTTGTTTCCCACGGTTTCAGTTCGGCAAGTGTTTCCAACACTTCCGATTGGGGAGTAATAGGATAACCGAAGTATCCGTCCGCACCGCAACGGATAGCTGCGTGGGCGATGGCTTCGTTTCCTTTCATTAATACAACTTCTTCTGCCATATTCTTTTCTTTTATTCTACTTTTACTTTATACACTGAGATACATCCGTCCGGACAAACTGTTGCACACGAGCTGCATCCGTTACAGGTATCTTCTTTCACTTGCCAGGCATAGTTATAGCCTTTCATGTTTACCTCTTTGTTGAGGGCGATTACATCGAGCGGACACGCCACTACGCATAGGTTACATCCTTTGCAACGCTCCGTGTCGACTACGATTGCTCCTTTGATTTTTGCCATAATCTTTATTTTATTACGTTATCTTTGAGTTCGATTATTGATTATACATATCTTTGTGATAGAAGTTTAGAATATCTATCGCCATTTTCCGGGCCTGAACGGCGGGGCTGTCAGGATTAAGGTCGATAGCGTACTGGTAATTGTCCAGCGCTTGCTTCCAGTCTCCTTTTTTCCGGTAGGCATTTCCCCGTAAATAGTAGAGAATATCTTTCTCGTTTTCGACAGAAGTGTCTAGGAGAAGTTGGTTCAATTGCTCAATCGCTGTGTCCACATCCCCCTGATTGATAAGCTCTTTTAGGTTTTCTATTTGCTCCATTTCTTTTGTCTTTCGGGATTCTGAAACGCAAAGATAGTTTTTATTTGTGTAAATGAGACAAATGAAGCCGGAAATTTGTATTTGGGAAAAGACTTTCCTGTGGATATTGTTATGCTCACAAGGATAAATGAAATAAAAAAAGACCTTCACTTTTTCTCTGTATCGACCTGTTTATCGGAATTAGCGGGTGAAGGGCAATCTTTTCACCTGCTGTTTCACCTTCCTTGAATCCGAATCAAATATACGGTCGCTTTAGTCTATTGTATTGGCAATAGACTTCTGGGAGACTAATGGATAACTTCGTGTACCTTATTAGAGAAACTCCTTGTTAGTGTAGACAAAGTTGCATTTCATTAGATGTATTCTATAAACAAAGGCTTCGTTTGTAAAAACAAAGGTTTGGTTTATATAAACGAAGCCTTCATTTATAAAAACGGAACCTTCGTTTATAGATTGTTTGTAGTAGAAAGCAAGTTAGGTTGTAACAAAAGTAAGTTTAGTTGGATTGAAAAATAAGTTCTACTACAATAGAAACATAGAGAATTAGCATATTATCGGATTGTATGGGTGAGGAGAAGGTGAAAGAGCTGCTCTTCACCCGCAAACATTGATAAACAAAGCGTTTCAGCGAAAAGGTGAAGGGCATTTGAAACAGGAAAAAGTGTGTAAATTGTAGGGGGGGACAACAATGAAGATTTAGATTTTTGCAAATAATAGCAGAAATAAGGGCAGATAATCTTTCAATTCATTTCGCAGAAGCTCCATTGTTTTTTGTTTGTACCGATTGATGGACTTCACGCTAAGATTCATTTCTTCCGCAATTTCCGCATGGGTCTTTCCTTCAAAGAAACTTTTTATAAATACCGTGCGATAACTTTCCGGGAGTTTATTCAGTGTTTCGTACAGCATTCTGTATAATTCGTCAAGGGTATATACGCTGTCCGGTTCCACTTCGTAAATGGGAGCTTTCTTTTGAATAACTTCTGCATAGTTCCATTCATACTCTTGATGTTTCAGATAATTCAGGCAGCTGTTTTTTACACACATTTTGATATATCCCAATGCTGTGTCCGATTGAAAATCAAAAGAATCTATTTTATCCCATAGTGAAGTAAATACATCCGAAACAATATCTTCCCGTGTCTCTTTATCATCAATAAATCTTTTTGCATATAGGACGAATGGAGCATAAAACTCTTCATAAAGTTGCTTGAAGGTCTGTTCTTTAGGCTGTTTTTGAAAAGATATTTTCATTATTTTGAGATTCTGTTGTTTTTCATTTCGTTGCAAATATATAATAAGATAATCGCTAAACCTTAATTTTTCTGTTTCTTTTTTTATTCTTTTGATGAGAAATTTGGAAATAAAATAAAAAAAATCCGTTTTTCCTGTCCCTTTTGGGAAACTTTGATTGTATTATAAATGTAATTGCAATTAACAGATAAAGATTTTGAAAGAAAATATGGAAAATATGAATCCGGAATCATTGTTTCGCAAAGCACAGGCATTGGGAGATGATATTAGAGAAATGGAGTCCATCGATACATTGGCGGCCTATCATAAAGCGAAACTTGATATAAATAAGGTAGAAAGAAAAAAGACTGTTTATAGTCAGTTGATGCGATATGCGGCATTATTGGCTATTCCTCTTTTAATGACATCTTTGGTTCTGGGATATTTATATTTTGATGGAGCGGAAGAAGAAGTAAAGTATGCCGAAATTACGGCTGCTACCGGTTCGGTGATACGTTATGAACTTCCGGATGGTTCTGTTGTGTGGCTGAATGCTGGTACGACTTTACGTTATCCTACGGTCTTCAAAAAAGATAATCGGAGTGTAGAACTGAAAGGGGAGGCCTATTTTGAGATACAGGCAGATCAAGAACGTCCTTTTTATGTAAATACCCGGAATGGATTGAGTGTCTATGTTTATGGTACAAAATTCAATGTAAACGCTTATGAAAATGACGATTATATAGAAACAGTGTTGGAGAAAGGTAAAGTAAATGTAATAACCCCCAATCGGGAAACAATAGTTTTGACTCCCGGAGAACAATTGCTTTACGATAAACAGAGTCAGAAATCGGTAAAGAATAAAGTAGATGTTTATGGAAAGATAGCTTGGAAAGATGGAAAGTTAGTTTTTAGAAATACGCCGTTAGAGGAAATCTTCAAGAGATTGGAACGCCATTTCAATGTGGATATTCAATATAATAATAGGTGTGAAAAAGAATATAGATATCGGGCTACTTTCCGGGATGAGACTTTGTCGCAGATATTGGATTATTTGGCTAAATCTGCAAAAATGAAATGGAAAATTGAAGAATCTCAGCAACAAGCTGATGATACATTTACAAAGAAAAAAATTATAGTGGATTTGTATTAGTAGTAACCTTTAAAAATAGAATAGCCTATGAGATACACGCATTAAAGATGAAAAAAGGAAGAAAGTTGCTACCAACAACTGTCTTCCTCAGAAAACAGATTCACGGTATGGGGTCTTGCAAACACTAACCGGAATCAAACCATAGTTCATTTAGTAATAAACTTTAGTTAGCCGCAAATGTATGAAAAAAAATCATTCATTTATTGCATTATGTTCTAAATATGCTTTAAATCTAAAATTTCCTTTAATTATGAGGATCAGTCTTACACTACTTTTCCTAGTTGTATTACAGCTTTCTGCTGAAAATAGCTACGCCCAACGAATGCGTATTGCCATTTCTATGAGTAATGTATCTGTAGAACAGGTACTGAACAAAATCGAGGAGACTTCTGACTATGTATTCCTCTATAATGATGAGACGATTCAAAAGAGTCGTATTGTGTCTGTAAGAAGTAAATCCGGAAAAATTACTGATATTCTGGATGATATATTCAAAGGAACGGATATATCATATACTGTGATTGATAAACAAATAATCTTGTCTAAATCAAATAAAGTTAATCAGAATGCTAAGGCTATTCAGATAAAAGGTACGGTAAAAGATGCCTTGGGAGAGCCGTTAATTGGTGTCAGTGTATTGGTGAAAGGTACTTCTAACGGTACGGTGACTGATTTGGACGGGAGATTTTCTTTGAATGTTTCCGTTGGAGATATTCTTGAATTCTCGTATGTTGGTTATGCAGCTCAGTCGGTAACGGTAAAAAATGCGAATCCGTTGGATATTGTGTTGAGTGAAGATGCGCAAGCTCTGGACGAGGTGGTAGTAACCGCATTGGGTATCAAGAGAGAAGCTAAGGCTTTGACGTACAATGTGCAGGAAATAAAAGCAGCCGGTATTACAAAAGTGAAAGATGCTAACTTTGTAAATAGTCTTTCCGGTAAGATTGCAGGTGTGACTATCAATCAGAGTTCATCGGGAACCGGTGGATCTTCCCGTGTTGTCATGCGTGGAACGAAATCTTTGTTTGGTGAAAATAATGCATTATATGTTTTGGATGGTATTCCAATGCAGGGGTTAAGGACCAAACAATCCGATAATTTTTATGAGTCTGTTGAAGTAGCTGATGGTGACGGTATATCTAATATCAATCCGGAAGATATAGAAAGTATGTCAGTTTTGACTGGAGCTTCTGCAGCGGCTTTGTATGGTAACAGAGGAGCTAACGGTGTGATATTGATTACAACCAAAAAAGGTGCAATTGGAAAGCCTAGAATAAGTTACTCTAACAGCACTAGTTTCTCAAGACCTTTCGTTACTCCGGAATTTCAGAATACATACGGACGTAAGGAAGGTGAATTCAAGAGTTGGGGAGATAAATTGGAGAAACCTTCTACATATAACCCATTGGACTTCTTCCAGACAGGTTTCAATACGATGAATTCTATTGCCGTATCGACCGGAACGGAAACTAATCAGACTCATATATCTTTTGGAGCTGTAAACTCAGAGGGTATTATTGACAATAATAAATACAACCGTTACAACTTTACATTCCGTAATTCTTGGGATATTGTGAAGAATGTTTTGAGTATGGATATGGGATTATTTTATATTAAACAGAATAATCAGAACAGTAATGGCCAGGGTATGTATTATAATCCTTTGGTACCAATTTATTTGTTTCCACCAAGTGACGATATAAATAAATATGCTGTTTATGAAAGATATGATACCGACAGAAATTTCAAGACTCAATATTGGCCTTATGGTAATCAGGGATTGGGTATGCAAAATCCGTATTGGATTATCAACCGTAATATGTTCAATACCGACAGAGATCGTTATATCATGTCATTGTCAATGAAATGGAATATAACCAATTGGCTTAATATTATCGGACGTGCCCGCATTGATAATGCTTATACTGATTTCGAACGTAAACTGTATGCATCTACAGATGGGTTATTCTCTAAATCTCAAGGAAATTATATGAATCAAGAAGATAAGAATACTTCAACTTATCTTGATTTCTTAGTGAATGTAGATAAGAAGTTCGGTGAAAATTATCATCTGTTGGTAAATTTAGGAGGGAGCTTTTATGATGAGAAATATAAATCGGATACGTTTGAAGGCAATTTAGTAGGGGTGCCTAATTTCTTTCACCCGAGTAATATACCTTCTACGGAAAGTAATTATAACAAATCAGAATTACATACCCAGACACAGTCCATCTATGGTAAAGCTGAAATCGGTTATCGGAACTTTCTTTATGCAGATGTCACAGGACGTATAGACTGGTTTTCTACATTGGTAGGTACATCTAAAGAATATGTATGTTATCCTTCAGCTGGTCTTTCAGTCATATTGTCAGAAATACTTCCTTTGCCGGAAAAGATCATTTCTTTCTGGAAGATTCGTGGATCATATGCACAAGTTGGTAATCCTCCAAGCGCATACCTTCCTTATGCTACGGTAGCATTGGAGAATGGTAATGCAACAAGTGCCAATTTTACGCCTGCCAGTCATTTAAAACCGGAGATGACCAAGGCATTCGAGTTCGGTATGGACCTGCGCTTGTTCCAAAATAAATTGAATATCGCAGCAACATATTATAATTCAAACACTTATAACCAATTGTTTAAATATGAGCTACCGCCTAGTACAGGGTATGCTTTTGCTTATGAAAATGCCGGTAAGGTAAATAACTGGGGTATTGAATTGAGTGTTGGTTTTAATCAAGATCTGGGACCTGTACAGTGGAATTCAAACTTGATTTATTCAATGAACCGTAATGAGATTAAAGAATTACTTCCTGAATATGTAACCGACCGCACTACGGGTATGACCGTAAAGTCACCGACAGAGTTTTCTGTGGCCACTGCTGATTCATATAGAATGATTTTGAAAGAAGGTGGTAGTATGTCTGACATTTATGCGACTAAACTGAAACAGGACTTGCATGGAAACATTCTTATTACTAATGGGGGCGTGTCGGCAGAAGAAAATACTTTCATCAAAGTAGGTTCTGCGGCTCCAAAATATAATTTAGGTTTTAGAAACAGCTTTTCTTGGAAGGGGCTGGAACTTGATTTCTTGATTGACGCACGTGTTGGCGGTGAAGTTATCTCGGCTACACAGGCTCTGATGGATCAGTTTGGAGTGTCTCAGCAAACAGCAGACGCACGTGATAATAAAGGTGTAGTGGTGAATAAAGGAAAACTGGATGCAGAACAGTATTATGGAACTGTTGCTTCAGGTAAGACCGGTTTGCTGGCACATTATGTATATAGTGCAACCAATGTTCGTTTACGTGAAATGTCATTATCATATATGCTTCCATCAAAATGGTTTGGAGAAAAGTTAAATATTTCTCTTTCTTTGACGGGACATAACCTGTTGATGTTCTACAATAAAGCCCCATTCGATCCGGAACTTACGGCTAATACAGGGACTTATTATCAAGGTTTCGATTATTTTATGCCTCCTAGTTTGCGTAGTTTCGGTTTTGGTGTAAAAGTTAACTTTTGATTTTAATTTTTTAAAAAGAAGAAAATGAAAAACAAAATTTATAACATCTCACATATTTGTTTCCTGATGCTTATTTCCTGTTTTTTGTTAGGAAGCTGTATGTCTGATACGATTAATCTGGATCCTGATAAAATTCAGGAAGAAGAATTAGACAAAGACAATTTATGGGGTAGTTATCTCACGACGATGCAGCGTAGGGTAGTTCCTGAAGATGTTAACTTGTTTCAGCGCTCGGAGGACCTTTTTGGTAATATGTATTCTGGATATTTTGCAGGAACGCAGAACTGGGGAGGGGGAGCAAATGGTACTACTTACGCTATTTCTGATGAATGGAAGGATGCTCCTTTTAAAAGTGCGTTTGTGGAATTTTTGTCTTCTTGGAATATTCTGCGTCAGAAAGTGGATTCTACATCTGTTCTTTTTGCTGTTGGTGAAATTGTAAAGGTGGAAGCTATGCATAAAGCTACGGATATGTATGGTCCATTACCCTACTTGAAATTTGGATTGACAAATCCTGTCCCTTATGATTCACAACAGGCTATCTATGAATCATTCTTTAAGGAACTTGATCATGCCATTGACATCTTGGTTAAATTTGATCAGGCTAATCCGAGTTCTAAAGCCCTTGTTAAATTTGACCTGATTTTTAATAGTAATATCTCGAATTGGATTCGTTTTGCAAATTCTCTGAAATTACGTTTGGCGATGCGTATAAGTGCTGTTTATGAGGATGCTCAGAAAATAGCTGAAGCAGCAGTTGCTCATCCGTATGGGGTGATTGAAAGTAATGACAACAATCCGACAATGCAGTCCAATTCTAACCTTTCGTTTACCTATCACAATCCTATTCACAGTATTAGTAGTGCCGAAGGTTATGAAGAGGATGTAATGGGTGCCACTATGGATGCTTATTTGAATGGTTTTGAGGATCCTCGTAGAGCTGTGTTTTTTGCGTTGTCTTCTAATGGCAATTATCGAGGGTTGCGTAATGGACATAAGAATGGAGATGTTTTTAAAGGTGACGAGGGGTTGTCTAAACCTAATATACAACAAGGAACACCTTACATCTGGATGACTGCGGCTGAAGTTTTCTTTTTACGGGCGGAAGGAGCCTTAAAGCAATGGGATATGAAAGGTACTCCGGAGGCTCTTTATAAATCCGGAATACGTGCTTCTTTTGAACAGCATGGAGTCAAAAATGTGGAAAATTATCTGGTCAGTACTAAAGTCCCGGCAAGATATCCTGGATTTAAGACTAGCCCTTCCGCACCTGTGCCATCTGATATTACGGTTGTTTGGAATACGAACAGTACAAAAAAACAGTTGGAACAGATTATTACCCAGAAATGGATTGCAATGTATCCATTAGGACAGGAAGCATGGAGCGAATTCCGTCGTACAGGATATCCTAAAATATATGAGATTGTCAATAACGAAAGTGGCGGTGTTATTAGTACTTCTATACAGATCCGCCGTGTTCCTTTCCCTTATTCTGAATATCTGGGGAATAAGGATGAAGTAGAAAAGGCTATAAAACTATTGAACGGTCCGGATACCGGAGCAACTCGTTTATGGTGGGATTTAGCAGACAAATAGTAATAAGTATTATTTATAATAAACGATATGAAGAAATTATTAATGTATATAATTGTTTCTGTGATGATTGGCACGGGGATTATATCGTGCAATACGGATATAGAAGCTTTGGATATAGTAGTTCCTGATAATATGTCTGAAGAATATTGGGAAAGTTTGAGAGCATATAAAGCTAGGAATGATCATGAAGTCTTTTTTGGCTGGTTTGGCGGATGGACAGCTAACTCTGCTGATATGATAAACTTCTTGAGCAGTGTACCTGATAGTGTGGATATTATTTCTATATGGGGTGATTATAAAAATTTAAGTCCGGCTCAAATAGAAGATTTGCGTTATGTGCAGGATGTGAAAGGAACTCGGGTGACATATACGATCTTCGCTCACAAAATTCCTGATGAATTTATGTCTGGAGAGAATCATGAAATTGCAACTTCGGAGGGAATAGAAGAATATGCCAAGGCATTAGTTGATACAATGTATAAGTATGGTTATCAAGGTATTGACCTTGATTATGAACCTGGATATCAAGAATTCCCGGGAGTTCCGTTCAATGGCCCTTTGGTTGGACCTTCATATATGTGGCCTGACTATATGGACAATATGGAAATTTTTGTAAAAGCATTGGGTAAGTATATTGGTCCAAAATCCGGAACTCGTAACTTGTTGATTATCGATGGTGTGCCTTATCATTTGAAACAAGGACTGGCTGAGTACTTTAATTATGGTGTTGTGCAGTCATATAATTCTCCATCGTATTATGATTTACAGAGTCGCTTTGATAATGCTGCTCGGAATGGTTGGAAACCAGAACAGTATATCTTTGCAGAGACATTTGAAGGTGGAAAATATGTGAATGGAGGGGTTTCGCATACTTTAAGAGAGGGAGGTACAGTACCGTCACTGGAAGGTATGGCACGTTTTCTTCCTATGTATGAAGGTAAACTGGCTACTCGTAAAGGAGGTTGTGGTACATATCATATGGAAAATGACTACCGCTCTAATCCTAATTACAAATGGACACGTGAGGCTATCAGAATAATGAATGAACATTAATATTTGAAAAAATGAAACAGAATATAAAATATGCACTATTGACTCTGTTCTCCTTTTTAATGATGTCTTGTCAGAAAAGTCAGGAATATTATGAAGGAGTGTATATTGTAGGAGCAGATAAATTATCTCCGGTTGCTAATTTGACGATTGATGATTTACCGGCAGTGATTGGTATTAAGGTTGCTTCATCTAATACAATAGAGAATAATGTGGAAGTAATGATGAAGTCTACTCCGGAATTGGTAGAAGCGTTTAATAAGGAGTATAAGAAGAATTATGAATTACTTCCTGAAAAATCTTATAAGTTGGAAAATACAAGCTTGATAATTGAAAATGGAAAAAGCATTTCTTCAGAAGGTGTACGTTTAAGTATTATCAGTCGCGAACTATTGAAAGAGGGTACGACTTATGTGCTTCCGGTAAGTATTGCGGGAGTGTCTGATAAGAATCTTTCTGTCATAGAAGGCTCGCGTACTATATACATCGTTATTAATCAAGTTATCATAACCCAAGCGGCTGATTTGTCTAACAGTTGGGAATATTTTAAGGTTGATTTTAGGAAAGAATCAAAATATAATACCGCGGCATTGACAAATGTAACGTTTGAAGCTCGGGTACGTTTTAAGAAGATGATACCTACAAGTGGAAAATGGTGCTTCTCTGTTATGGGATTGGAAGAGAACTTCTGTTTGCGTACGGCAGGCAGTAATACAGAGGGTTGGAAACTGCAATTGAGTGGTGGAAGTCCAGCTATTGATTCTAGAGATGTTTTGCCTAATGATAAGTGGGTGCACTTAGCCTGTGTTTATGATGGTTCACAAGGTAAAAAGTTTATTTATGTTAATGGCGAATTACAAGGAGAACTTCCGGATACACGAGGTACTGTTGATTTAACCTACGCTTACGGGCAGGATGCAAATGCTGCATTCTATATTGGACAATCAGCTGCTGATGACCGTTATATGAATGGGTATGTCAGCGAGGCACGTGTATGGGCTGTCGCCCGTTCAGCTGCCGATCTGAAGAATAACGTATGTTGGGTGGATCCTTTAACTGATGGGTTGGTTGCTTATTGGAGATTCAATGAACCTGCTGAGGATAATGCTAAGGTTGTAACCGATCTTACCGGTAATGGATACAATGCTACTTTTGCTGGTTGGGGAAATCTTAGGTTTGTAGAAGGAGTGCGTTGTCCTGATAATACTGCTGAATAGTTATAATGAAGATATTTAAACAATAGTGTGAAGCCTAAAAGTTAGATAAAGGGACTTTTAGGCTTCTTTTTAATTTTAATCGATGTAGGTTTATATACAAACAGGAGGTATTTCGGAAAAATAAAGTCTCCCAATGCACAGATATCCAAATATATGTGCTATTTTTGTCATATACAAAAGTTATGTAATATGTCTAGATACGTCAATCCTTTTACAGATATAGGGTTTAAGATAATTTTCGGTCAGCCTGCCAGTAAGGAGCTTCTTATAATTCTACTGAATGAGTTGCTCGCCGGAGAGCACCATATTGAGGACCTTGTTTTTTGGGATAAGGAGGATCGTGCGGATAATGTTCATGACAAGGGAATTATTTATGATCTATATTGTCGTACAGATAGCGGTGAATTTATAATTGTGGAAATGCAGAATCGGTGGCATAGCCATTTTCTGGACCGTACACTTTATTATGTTTGCCGTGCCGTGAGCCGTCAGATAGAGAATCCTCTTCCCAAACATATTCCGATACCCGAGAATCGGGATGAAAATGGAATGTTGGTGAAAGAAGAATTTGTTCCTTATGGAAAACATTATCAACTTTTTACTGTTTATGGTGTTTTCTTAATGAATTTCAAGGAAGCGGGATTGGAGGAAAAGTTCCGTACGGATACGGTTGTCTCGGATAAGGATTCGGGAGCTGTGGTAAATCCCCATTTTCGCCAAATCTATTTGCAGTTCCCCTATTTTACAAAAGAATTGGCGGATTGTAATACCTTATATGATAAATTAATTTATGTATTGAAGAACATGAGTAATTGGAGCAGAATGCCTGATGCATTGAAAGACCAGGTATTTGAACATTTGGCAAAATTGGCGGCAGTCGCAAATCTGTCGGAGGAGAATCGTATCGCTTATGATAAAGCGGTAGACCGCTATAGTGTGAGTCAGATTGTGGAAGAAGACGAACGTCGGGCGGCTGAAGAAAGGTGCCGGATTGCTTTAGAAAAAGGATTGAAGGAAGGTCGAAAAGAAGGGCAGCGTATTATTGCTTCTCAAATGAAGCGTGACGGAATATCTATTGAAAGTATTGCTAAATATACGGAGCTTTCTATAGAAGAAATAGAAGATTTGTAGCCTGGTATATTGTATGCATTTTAATAAAAAATCGGGAGAATATGATTGATACATTTGACAATCTCGTTTTTTTGTTATCTCATTTATTTGTTTATTCTATTAAAATACCCTACTTTTGGCTTACATATAATCAATGTAACCTGAAAATCTCTGATGACATATCATGATGAACAACTGAAAAAGAGAAAATTCGAACAATTTTTTATTCTGACTTTTCCGAAGGTAAAAGCTTTTGCATGGAAGATTTTGCAATCGGAAGAAGATGCTGAAGATATTGCTCAAGACATATTCGTTAAATTATGGGATAATCCGGAAATCTGGGAAGATAAAGAAACGTGGGATAGTTATATCTATACAATGTCTCGTAACCAGATTTATAATTTTCTGAAACATAAATCCATTGAATCCAACTATCGGGAGAAAGTCATAGAAGAAGATTCCCCCTCTTATGAATTTGACATATATGACCAACTCTATGCCAAAGAACTTCAGCTCTTGATCAAGCTCACTTTGGATAACATGCCGGAACAAAGAAGAAAAGTTTTCCAGATGAGCCGTCAGAAAGGAATGACTAATAAAGAAATTGCTGATAATCTGCAACTTTCTATTCGTACAGTGGAACGCCACATCTATTTAGCACTACAAGAACTAAAAAAAATCATTTTAATCGCATTTTTTTTCTATTTCAGTTGAGTAGTCCGTTTTAGGTAATTGTCTATATTATATAAGGCAAATCTAAAATGAAGAATTATATTCAAAAAATTATCAATGTATTCACTGCTTCCAAGCATAGTGAGAAGGTAACCGAAGAAGTACATCAATGGTTAGTGGGTGAGGAACATGCCGATGAAAAGGAGGCTGCGTTGAATACTTTATGGGAAGAAACAACAGGAGCTGTGGATGCAGGTACATGGAATTCTTTAGCTAAGGTATATGATAAGTTGGGAGTAAGTTCAAAGGATGCAAAAACAAGATTCCGAATAAGAGTATGGCAGTATGTTGCGGTAGCGGTAGTGGTGTTGACCGTTGCTATCTCCGGTACTTTCTTCTTCACCAAAGATATGTATTCGGAAATTGCCATGGTTGAGAAATTTACCCCTGCGGGTGATACAGATATGATAGAACTTCCTGATGGAAGTAGAGTGCAGACTAATTCCGGTACTCTTTTACTTTATCCGGAAACATTCAAAGGAGATACGAGAACCGTATACTTAATAGGTGAAGCCAATTTTAAAGTGCAGAAGAATCCTGATAAACCTTTTATCGTAAAATCGACCACAATGTCCGTAACGGCTTTAGGGACTGAATTTAATGTAATGGCTTATCCGGAAAATGACGAAATTGTAGCTACGTTGATTCATGGTAAGATAAAAGTAGACTGCAATAATGGAAAAGAAAGTTATATCTTGAATCCGGGCCAACAGATAAGCTATGCACGTTCAACTACAAAAAGTAGATTTGCCGAAGCCAATTTGGACGACGTAACTGCCTGGCAGAAAGGACTGTTCGTGTTCAGAGGAGCAACAATGAAAGAAATCTTGTCGACATTGGAACGCAGATATGTAGTGACTTTCCAGTATAATGCCAATCTTTTCAATGAGGACAAATATAATTTCCGTTTCCGTGAGAACTCGAATATAAAAGAAATTATGGATGTGATGAAAGAAGTTGTAGGAGGATTTGATTATAAAATAGAAGAAGATGTATGCTATATAAAAGCGACTAGGAAGAAGTAAATTAGTCAAAAAATACCGTTTGTATAACCTTAAAATAACCGTTTTGTCATGAAAAAAAGTATCCGGAAGAAGGATGCCGCCCAATTCCGGATATGAAATCGTACTTTTAGTATTAAAGCTATAAGCTTACTCTTGAGAAATAAATATTATGATTTAACACTAAAAAACGCTCAAATCTATGAATTTTTATCGATTTAAAGCTATTCTTTTTATAATTTTTAGCTGTTTCTTACTGCAAACAGTCCTTTTTGCTCAAAGTAATATCAAAATTACGATCAAAAAGAAAAATATGACCTTACAAGAAGCATTGCAAGAAGTAGAAAAACAATCTACCTATTTAGTTGCTTTCAATGAATCTAAACTGGAGAAAACCAAACGGGTTGATTTGAATATCAATGCCGAACCTCTCGAAAAAGCTCTTGATATCATCTTATCAGGCACGGGGCTAACCTTCAAAATCAAGGATAAATATATTATGATTATCCCGGTTTCTAAGTCGGTTCCGATGAAGAAAAGGATAACAGGTGTAGTGCGTGATGCTAACGGAGAACCTCTTATTGGCGTTAATGTTTCAGTAAAAGGAACTTCCTCTGGTACAGTAACCAATCTTGATGGTGAATTTTCTTTGGAAGCTGCCAAAGGAGAAATAGTAGAATTCTCTTATATCGGTTACACCCCCGGTGTTCAAACGATATCGGACGCTACTGCATTAAATGTAGTGATGAAAGAAGACTCCCAGGCTTTGGATGAAGTTGTTGTGACTGCACTGGGCATCAAACGTGCAGAAAAAGCATTGAGCTATAATGTACAGAAAGTGAAATCAGAAGATATAACTGGAATAAAAGACGCCAACTTTGTAAACAGCCTGAATGGTAAAGTTGCCGGTGTGACTATCAACAGCAGTGCTTCCGGCCCTGGTGGTGCTACACGTGTTATTATGCGTGGCGCAAAGTCAATCGTAGGTAATAATAATGTATTGTATGTGATTGATGGTATGCCCATTGGCAATCCTTCTAAAGGGGAAATAAAAGATGAATATTCGGCGCCAAGTAGTGGTGAAGGTATCTCTGACTTCAACCCTGATGATATTGAAAGTATCTCTGTGCTCACAGGTCCTTCGGCTGCAGCTTTGTATGGCTCGTCGGCTGCCAATGGCGTGATTCTTATCAACACCAAAAAAGGAGAAGAAGGTAAATTGAAAGTTAGCGTATCCAATAATACCGAATTTTCTTCCGCTTACATCATGCCCGAATTTCAGAATCAATATGGCAACAGGCCCGGAGCTTACAAGAGTTGGGGAGATAAACTGGATACTCCATCTACTTTCAATTCAAAAGACTTTTTTAATACAGGATTGAATGTGATGAATTCTATCAATCTCTCTACCGGTACAAAGAGTAATCAGACCTTTTTATCAGCCGCCACTACCAATTCGAAAGGTATTATTCCCAATAACGAATATTATCGTTATAATTTTACTTTACGTAACACAGCTACCCTGCTGAATGATAAACTGCATCTGGATTTAAGTGCCAGCTATGTCTTGCAGGGGAATCAGAATATGTTGTCGCAAGGTCGTTATTTCAATCCGTTACTGCCATTATATCTATTCCCCAGAGGAGAGGATTTTGAAGCAGTGAAGATATATGAACGTTATGACACTAACCGTAAACTCCCGGTGCAGGAATGGAGTTATGGAGATCAGGGGATGAGTCTGGAAAATCCTTATTGGATAATAAATCGAGAGATGTTTACTTCTAAGAAGAAACGCTATATGTTCTATGCCAATGCGAGATATGATATTTTAGATTGGTTGAATGTTGCCGGGCGTATTCGTATCGACAATACCAATACGACAACAGAAAGAAGATTACATGCATCTACATTACAATTACACGCACAGTCAGATAAAGGACATTATACCAAGAGTTTGGAAGAATATCAGCAAACATATGGTGATGTTATGTTAAACATCAATAAGATGTTTGGTAATTTCAACTTGACAGCAAATTTAGGAGCCAGCTACGAAGATCATTATACAACAGGAATGGGAATCGGTGGAAAACTATTTACTGTACCTAATTTGTTTTCGGCTTACAATCTTGATCCAAGTTCAGGGCCTGGAACAGAATCTTATAGTCGCAATCGTACAATCGGCGTATTTGCCAGTGCCGAGTTAGGATATAGGAGCATGGTTTATCTGACGCTGACAGGGCGTAATGACTGGGCTTCGCAGTTAGTAAACACCAATCATCCTTCTGTCTTTTATCCTTCGATAGGCCTTTCGGGAGTTATTTCGGAGATGATGAAGCTTCCAGAGTTTGTTTCATTCCTAAAAGTAAGAGCTTCTTATACGGAGGTAGGCTCCCCCATATCCAAACAAGGATTAACCCCAGGTACGGTAACTGATGATATGATTGGTGGAGTTATCAATCCTAATTCGATCTATCCATTTCCTGACTTTGAACCGGAGCGAACAAAGTCTTATGAACTGGGCCTAAATTTGCGTTTATGGAATAATCGTATTAATATTGACGCTACTTTATATCAATCCAATACGTACAAACAATTATTTCTTTCTTCTCTGCCGCCAACTTCCGGTTATTCCGGTTTCTATGTGCAGACGGGGAATGTTCGCAACAGAGGTATCGAGCTATCAATAGGGTATACAGATAAATTCGGTTCATTCGGTTATTCAACCAATGTGACTTATACAGCAAATGAGAACAAGATTCTTCGGATGGCCCGCGGTTATGTGAATCCGATAGATAAATCAACTTTTGATATAACAGAACTTACTTTGACTGAAGCCGGCGGAGTTTATTTGCGTGAAGGTGGTTCGATAGGGGATGTTTATGTGAAAGGAATCTTGCAAAGAGATAGAAATAAGATGTTGGTCGAAGAAGGAGGTGGCTATCAGATAGACCGTTCACAACGCATCAAGATTGGTTCGGCTAATCCCGATTATACTATTGGCTGGAGAAATGATTTCAATTGGAAAGGTTTAAATTTGGGACTTTTATTTAATGTAAGGGTAGGGGGGATTGTTACTTCGCAGACTCAAGCCTATCTGGATGCTTATGGAGTCTCAAAAGAATCGTTGAAAGCCAGAGAAAACGGCGGCGTATGGGTTGATGGAGTACAATATGATGCAGAGAAATATTATAATACGATTGGCGGACAGAACCTGATGGCATATTATGCATATAGTGCAACCAATGTTCGTTTGCAAGAAGCCAGTTTGAGCTATACTTTCCCTAAAAAGTGGTTTGGCAATGTAATCAATCGGTTGACAGTGGCTGCTATTGGGCGTAATTTGTTGATGATTTACCGGAAAGCTCCATTTGACCCGGAAATGGTATCATCAACAGGTACATATAACCGTGGTGACTTTTTTATGCCACCCAGTTTACGAAATGTGGGATTTAGTGTGAAAATAGATTTTTAACCTTTTAAAGATACAATGATATGAAACACAATAATATAGAAAAGAGAATCGGGAGTTTCTTATTGGCTACTTTTCTATTTCTGCTGTTAGGTACTTCTTGTATAGATGATTTTGCAGAGATCAATAAGAATCCTCTTTATCCTGATAAAGAAGTGGAAAAGCAAGATGGGATACTTTACGGAGCATATTTAGCAAATTTCCAAAAGGCAGTTATTCCCATCGGAACAGCAGCTGATAAGACAGAGCCGGTAAATAGGTATCAGATTAGCGTCAACTTGGCTGGTGATGCATGGGCGGGATATATGTCTGCACGCGAAAATAAGTGGAATGGTGCTCTGAATTTTACGAATTATTTTATGTATGAGAATTGGGTGAATTATACATTTGGCTTTATGGTGACAGATGTATTCACCCCATGGATTCAGATCAAACGTAATTCACAGGATGAAGGAGCCAAAAATGATGAAATTTATGCGTTGGCGCAAGTGATTAAGATTGCGGCATTGCATCGCACTACTGATATGTTTGGTCCGATACCTTATTTCAAGGTAGGAAGTGGCTCCTTTAAAGTTCCATATGATTCACAGGAAGATGTATATCGCTCATTCTTTAAAGAATTGGAAGAAGCAATAGATATGTTAACTAAATATTCGGAAAAAAGTGATAAAGTTCTTGCGGATTTTGATGCAGTGTATGAAGGCGATGTGAATAAATGGATTCGTTTTGCCAATTCACTAATGTTGCGGTTGGCTATTCGTGTTCGTTATGCAGATGAAGCATTGGCCAAAGAATATGCAGAAAAAGCAGTAATCCATCCGAAAGGACTGATTACTACGCCGGAAGATGCTCCGAAAATGGGAAAAGGTGCCGGGTTGCAGATGAAGAATCCTTTGAAGACAATTAGAGACGAATATAATGATACGCGTATGGGAGCTACTATTTATTGTTATTTGCAAGGATATAGCGACCCTCGTGGTGCTGTATATTTTAATAAAGTAAGTGGTGCTTTTAAAGCTGTGCGTACCGGTATTCCTCAAACCAATGTTTATGGAGATTTCTCTACTCCCAAGACCAGTGAAGATGATCCCCTCTACTGGATGAAAGCATCCGAAGTCTTGTTTCTGAAGGCAGAAGGTGCTTTGGCAGGGTTTGAAATGGGAGGAAAAGCTAAAGATTTTTATAATGACGGAGTACGTATGTCATTCCAGGAGAATGGGGTAAGTGATGCTGATACATATTTGGCAAATAGCTCTTATAAACCGGTCAATTATACAGATTCGCAGAACTCTTCTTTGAGTGTAGAAGCTCCAAGTGCAATAACCATTCGCTGGAACGAATCGACAGATGCCATAGAGGAAAATCTAGAGCGAATTATAACCCAAAAATACCTGGCAATCTATCCTAACGGACAGGAAGCGTGGACGGAATGGAGACGTACCGGTTATCCTCGTCAGATTGTAGTAGCAGAGAATAAAACGAATGCTAATGTTAGTACAGGTAATGGATTTAATCGGGGCGGAGTGCGCAGACTGCCATATCCTCGTAATGAATATGACCAGAATGGAGCCAACGTGAGCGATGCGGTAAGTAAATATCTGAATGGTACGGATGATGCGGCTACCAATGTGTGGTGGGATAAGAAATATAAATAAGAGGACCTATAAACTAATAATCATATGAAAAATTTATTATTAATATGTATCAGTTCCATCTTGATAATGAGCGTTTTCGCTTGCAATGAATGGAATACGCCTGAAACGTTGAATTTGGAAGATGAGGCTGTAAAAGACCTTTATTCTAAGAGAGATTCTGCTAAATGGGCAGAAGAAGACAAACGTCATGAAGAGAATGAGAAAGCATATGCGCAATATTTGGAGAACCTGAGAGCCTATAAGAATTCCAAACATCCGATTATGTTTGGTTGGTTCAATGCCTGGCAACCGGATGGAAATGGTAAATACCCGAAATTGTCATTGATACCTGATAGTATGGACGTTGTTTCTATTTGGGGAAACTGGCATTCACTGACTGAAGATAAAATAAAAGAACTTCGTGAAGTGCAGGCAAAAGGTACCAAAGTTGTAATAGGATGGATTATTGAGGATATTGGCGACCAAATCAAATGGGGACGTGAAAACTGGCCGAAAGATGATAAAGAAGCTATTGTAGCCTATGCACAAGCCATTGTCGACACAATTACTAAGTACGGTTATGATGGATTCGATTATGATTATGAACCATCGTACGCTTCTCCTTTCAAGCCGGGAAATCATTGTGGAAATCTGACTTCATGTTCTCAAAACTACGATAAGGAAAAAGAAATCTTGTTTATGAAAACTATGCGTGAATTGTTAGGCCCCGACAAGTTATTCCATTTGAATGGTTCTATTCATTGGCTGGACCCGAGTGCTGCAAAGTATTTCGACCGTTTTGTCGTTCAGTCTTATGCAGGGAATACAAGTGAATTTAATAGTTGGACTAATATGATTATGAATCGTTTGGATATAAGAATGGATCAAATCGTATTCTGCGAGAGTTTTGAAAATAAAGGGGCCAGTGCTAGAAAGGAATTTCCAAAAGCATATGCTGAATATGTGGTTTCTAAAGGTGGAAATTTAGGCGGTATTGGCGTATATCATATAAATGAGGATGCAAAAGAAGATAATACCTATATTAATATTCGCACGGCTATTTCAGTCATGAATCCACCTGTAAATGAATAATGAATCTATTAAAAGTGTAATAAGATGATGAAATATATATATAATAAATATTGGATTGCTTTGATAAGCCTTTCATGCTTGTTGTTGACTAGTTGTGATTATGCTGACGGTGAAGGAGAAGCTTCTGCAAATGCAGTATATATGGAAACTCCTGATAATAAAGGAGTGTTGCCATTTGTGTTGGAACCAGAAGGTGGTACTATTGCGATAACTCCCCGGTTAGCCAATATTACCGGTCAAGAAGTTACGATTAAAGTAGAGTATGACAAATCAGTGCTCGACACATATAATAAGAAAAATGCTACCTCCTATGTCGCGTTGCCGGCTTCTGCTTTTAAACTGTCTGATGGCGGTCAGAAAGAGATGACAGGAGGCATTGACATTAAAGTTGCTAAGGGAGATTTTGCCACTCAGGCATTTGTAAAAGTGGGAAAACTGGATGAAGAGCAATTCCCGAATACTGAGAAATATGCTATACCCTTGTTGATAACCAGTGCTTCTGCATATACGTTGATACCTTCGCAACGCACGGTACTTTTGTTATTAAATCGTCCACTAGTAACTTCTGTCGCTTTAGTATCCGGTTATTTTAGGTATAAACCAGCTAATGTATGGACACAACCGGAATGGACTATTCAGATGAGTGCTATGTATTCTTCTTTATCCAGAAGCAATCTGACAACTGCCTTTATCAGCAATTGGGCGGGTAGTGAATTCTACACGCGTATTAACTCTAACCAGGGAATTCAGGTGAAGAACGGACGTGACGGAGATGATACATGGACTCAGGTTTCGTTACAACCGCATAAATGGTTACATATCTCCTATGTGCATAAAGATAGAACAGTGACCGTTTATGTCAATGGAAAAGTACATAAGGTATTTCCTACGGGTGCAATTTGGATGACAGAGGATAGCTGGATTCAAGTTGGTAATGACGGATATAAAAATGATTATCTGCGTGAATTGCGATTTTGGAGTAAGGCATTGACCGAAGCAGAAATCAATGACATGCTTTATACTCCTGTATCTCCTGACACTCCGGACTTGAGAGCTTATCTTCCTTTGACTAAGGAAGCAGGAACAAAAGATTTGGTAGCTCCGGAAGGTGCAACACCTGTCGAATTTACCGGAAAAATTGAATATGTGGAGAATGTAAAATTCCCTTCTGATGATTTAGTAATCGTAGAGAAGTAGTTTTTAATAATAATATATGAAAGATATGAATAACATAATAACATATATAAAAAGTATTTTATGTATAGGATGTCTTCTTTTCGTCACTTCTTGCGGAGATGATGGGGTAGAAGTTGTATCTCAAGATGTTTCCTGGACTATGGATAGTCAATATATAGAGGAAGACGTGCGCGAAGAATTGGGTATCAATCCGTTTATGGATCTGGTTTATTTCAGTTATTACAGTACTCCGTTAATGTCGGTCAAAGCGAATTACGATTTGGAGCACGTGACACTTGTCGGTGACAATGATTTTTCTTTCAATGTGAAAATAACGAAACCTTTCAAGGAAGATTTGAAACTGAAGTTGACGACGATTTCTAATACCCAATTTCCGGTAGCAGTAGAAGAATATACAAAAGTGGCGGATGATAATTGTATATTAGGAACAGCAGTATTGAAAGCCGGGGAATTAGAGACTACAATTAAATTTAGTTTCAAGGACATCGATAAATTAAACGAATTACCAGGTTATGTATTGGCTTTGACCTTGGTTATTGAAAACCAACAAGAACACTTGGGGGTATCAAAATCGCGTGGAACTTTTTTTATAAAAGTAGATACTGCGATTCAAATCGAGAATATCGAAGCTAGTAATGAACCTATTGAAGGAGAATTATTTAATGATATTGTAACATTTGAATCAGATATACGACCAGATAAGTTATCAACATTGAATGATGGAGATCGTAAGAAGAATTCATGGTATACTTCTAATGCGCAAAATTATTTGACTATGAAATTCTCAAATTCTGTGACTCTAAAGGGTATTATGGTGGATACTAATCCAAGTGTTACGAGTAATTATGCATTGAAGAGTGTGAAAGTAATGGTAGATAAAGGAAATGGGCAATGGTTGAGTAACGGTGTATATGAACAAGGGCATGTGAAGGGAGTGGCGTATATTAAGTTTAAGACTCCGATTGATTGCGTCGGGATACGATTTGAAGACATTATGTCTATTACTAATAGATTTACGGTAGATGTTAATGAAGTGACCTTTATCAAGTAACTGTAATAATGGCAAAAATACTATATATTCTATTGTTGATTCTGTGCATGACCTCTTGCAGATTAAAAGAAGAGACTATGCTTAAGTCACAATTGCCCGGTACTTATATCGGATTAGCCCCTTGTGCTGATTGCGACGGTGCCTTTTCCGGCATAACGTTTGAAGAAGATGGGACAGTATGGTTCTATTCCTCGCCGAATCAACAGAAAGCAACATCGCAAAAAGGTTGTTGGGATATAAAGAACTCGTTGGTTTACGTGATAATGAGAAGTGATACATTTTATTATCGTCCGGCATTACCGGACAGTATTATCTCACTTTATCGAGACAGGCGAAATCCCAAAGAACTTATAGAGTCTTATACATTAAAAAAATATCTGCAAAAATCAGATAAGGGCAGTGTCCATAATATTGTGTAAATGTAAACGGGATTCAGTTATAAGTTCTCTT
>ERZ772818.251-NODE-251-length-58078-cov-6.038864_pt1 | contig 58078 bp, 50 predicted proteins | sample MGYA00580837_ERZ772818 | MGnify/ENA primary metagenome ERZ772818 (study PRJEB29015, sample SAMEA2737671) | human gut metagenome | biome: human gut; feature: human-associated habitat; material: faeces | place: China | collected 2012 ...
TTGCAATACTGAAAATTTCCTAGTACGACCCAAGTTTATCTCTTTTATGACCAACCTGCACCATAATTATGAGAAAACTTCGGCTTAAAAATGAAAAACATTCCTCATAATAAAGATACGTCACAAACACACCGGCGAAAGCAATCTACTTCGCCCTATATTCTAAAGGAGTCATTCCAGTGTGTTTTTTGAAATATCTCGCAAATAAAGACTGGTCAGGAAACCGGAGCTCATAAGATATTGTTTGAATAGACTTATTTGTAGATTTAAGCAGAACTTTTATTGCACGTATTGAATGTTTATCAATCAGTTCTTTAGCCGAAGTTTCTGCTATGCTTTGAACAATAGCCGAAAGATACCTTGCCGTAATATGCAATTCACCAGCATAAAAACTGACTTCACGCTCTTCGGGGCTATGTTTATAGACTAGATTTATGAACTTCACAAACAACTCTTCTTTTCGGCCTATATTCTCAGATTTTTCTATTTTAAAAAGCGTTCTTGTTTTATCATATATATCATACAACATACTTTGAATGTAATTCTTAAAGATCTCGGCCCTGTAACAATTATCCTTTTCACGATAATAAGCATCCATGATCTGCATCACAAGCGTAATCTTCTTTACACCTTTCTCTGATAATTTTACGCAAGGGTACTCTTTCAAGAAAAATGTAAACGACGGCTCCAACCGGGAAGTCACCTCATCGTATACACTCTGCTTGAAATATATATAGGAACAATTGAAATCCTCAGAAACCTCTATACCTTGTACGTACGTTCCTGCTGTAATAATAACTTGCGTATCCTTAGTTATAGAATATCTGTTAAACTCAATCTCAATACAAGCATATCCGCTATTACAAAATAAAATGGCATAATTATACGCTTTTATTATCTGTCCTGCTATAAATACGCCCGAATGGCCTGTTCCTGTTATGAATAATTCCGATTCCGGAAGCCTAAATATCTCCATATCCCAATATTTTTACATATACGTAAAAGTAATAATTTATAATAACTTAGCATAATTTTTAAGCGAACTTTACACTCATTCCATAAATCGTTAATATAACACAAAGAGAAGCCATTGTTCCGTTTTTGAATAACCTTAAAGAAATTATGAACACCAGCCTCAACCATAAAGGATGTATATTTGTCACGTTTTTTTTAAAGTTAAAAGATGATATGATAACAGTAAACATGAAATGGTTGCAACTGATGGGAGTAGTTGGCAGTACAGTATGGTTCACATCTTGTGGACAGAAAGAGCAGGCAGCAATGCCTGTCGGCGGGTATGAAACAATGCGTGTAGAAGTAGCAGACAAGACTGTAGAGACAGGCTATTCTGCAACAATCCGCGGACGTCAGGATATAAACATTATGCCTCAAGTTTCTGGTACGATACAGCGGTTATGCGTAACAGAAGGTGAAAAGGTAAAAAAAGGACAAGTACTTTTCATTATCGACCAAGTACCCTACAAAGCAGCTCTCAACACAGCCGAAGCTAACGTGAAATCGGCTAATGCAGCTCTTGCTACAGCAGAGCTTACCTACAATAGTAACAAAGAGCTTTATGCAAACAAAGTTGTTTCAAACTTTACATTAAAGACTTCAGAAAATCAATATCTTACGGCAAAAGCTCAATTGGCTCAAGCTGAAGCCCAGGAAGTAAATGCCAGAAACGACCTCTCTTACACTGAGGTAAAAAGTCCGAGTAACGGCGTCGTTGGAATGCTTCCTTACCGTGTAGGTGCGCTAGTGGGCCCTACTATCGCAGAACCTCTTACAACAGTATCCGACAATTCGGAAATGTATGTGTATTTCTCTATGACAGAAAATCAGGTTCTCGATATGGTACGCCAATATGGCTCTGTAGAAGAAGCACTTACCAAAATGCCGGAAATTACACTTAAACTGAATGACGGAACGACCTATGCTGAAAAAGGTAAAATAGAATCTATCAGTGGTGTAATTGATACACAAACAGGTTCTGTAGGCGTGCGTGCCGTTTTCCCAAATGAAAAGGGACTTCTTCTGAGTGGAGCATCTGGTAAGGTAGTGATTCCTGCTACTTACAACAAGTATATCATTATCCCACAAGAGGCTACAGTGAAACAGCAAGACAAGATTTCTGTATTTAAGGTAGTAGACGGTAAAGCTGTTTCTACACTAATCAAAGTGGCTCCTTATAACGATGGACGTGAATACATCGTACTCGAAGGGCTGAATACCGGTGATGAAATTGTTGCCAAAGGCGCCGGACTTCTTCGTGAAGGTACTCAAGTAAAATAAGCCAATATATAGAAATCACATTTTAAGGTACATAAAGATTTCAGATAAAAATGAAAGGAAATATATTTATAAAACGACCGGTGATGGCTATCTCCATCTCCATCGTAATTTTATTGGTGGGATTTATCTCACTCATATCATTGCCGGTAGAACAGTATCCTGACATTGCACCTCCTACAGTTACTGTGGATGCAACTTATACTGGTGCCAGCGCAGATGCTGTAATGAACAGTGTCATCATGCCACTGGAGGAAAGCATCAACGGTGTAGAAAACATGATGTACATTACATCAACTGCCACCAACTCTGGTACAGCACAGATTCAGGTTTTCTTCAAGCAAGGGACTGACCCGGACATGGCAGCTGTCAACGTACAGAACCGTGTATCAAAAGCGCAAGGTCTTTTGCCTTCGGAAGTAACCAAAATCGGTGTTTCTACTTCAAAAAGACAGACCAGCTTCTTGCAGATTACATCACTGGTCAGTACAGACGGACGATACGATGAAACATTCCTCGCCAACTATCTGGATATTAACGTAATCCCGGAAATCAAGCGTATTGAGGGTGTAGGTGATGCAACTCTTTTGGGTGATACCTACAGTATGCGTATATGGCTGAATCCGGAACTGATGGCTCAGTACGGACTTGTGCCCGCAGACGTTACAGCAGCTCTTGGCGAGCAGAATATTGAAGCTCCGGCCGGAACACTGGGAGAGAACTCACCCAATGTATTCCAGTACGCACTGAAATACAAAGGTCGTCTGAAAACCGTAAACCAGTTCGATGACATTGTCATCCGTTCCAATGCCGACGGTTCTGTATTACGTCTAAAAGACATTGCAAAAGTCGAACTGGGACGTTTGTCATACAGCTTCCATGGCGAAGTTAATGACCGCCCGGGTGTAACATTCCTTGCTTTCCAGGTAGCAGGAGCCAATGCAACAGAAGTAAATAACGCGATTTCAAAACGTTTGGAAGAAATGTCTGAACTGCTTCCTCCGGGTGTGGAATTTATTCAGATGATGAGTTCGAATGACTTCCTTTACGCATCTATTTACAATGTAATCGAAACGCTTGTAATTGCTATCATTCTGGTAATCCTTGTCGTTTATTTCTTCCTGCAGGATTTCAAGAGTACGCTGATTCCTTCTATCGCAATCATAGTATCACTTATAGGTACATTTGCCTGCCTGGTTGCAGCCGGATTCAGTATCAATATCCTTACCCTGTTTGCACTGGTGCTGGCTATCGGTACTGTAGTGGACGATGCGATTGTGGTGGTAGAAGCCGTACAGGAGAAATTTGACTCTGGCTATACCTCACCGTATCTGGCAACAAAAGATGCAATGAGCGATGTAACAATGGCCATCATTTCATGTACTTGTGTGTTTATGGCCGTATTTATCCCTGTAACATTCATGGGAGGAACATCAGGTATCTTCTATACACAGTTTGGTGTTACCATGGCAACCTCTGTAGGTTTGTCTATGATTTGTGCCTTGGTTCTTTGTCCTGCTCTCTGCGCTGTAATGATGAAACCCTCTGATGGAACAAAGAGTGCAAAAAGTTTCAACGGACGAGTTCGAGCTGCATATAATGCCTCTTTCAATGCCATGATGGGCAAATACAAAAAAGGAGTCATGTTTGCAATACACCACAGATGGATGGTATGGGCTTCTCTCATCATCTCAATCGTACTGCTGGTATTCTTCATGAAGACTACAAAGACTGGTCTTGTTCCACAGGAAGACCAAGGTACACTGATGGTTAACATCGGCACAGCTCCGGGTAGCACACTGGTCGAAACCGTAAGCGTAATGGAGAAAGTGAAAGAGATTCTCAAAGAAACTCCTGAAATTCAACACTACATGACAACATCCGGTTACGGACTGATATCAGGACAAGGTACATCATACGGAACATGTATTGTCAAACTAAAGACATGGGGTGAGCGAAAAGGAAAAGAGCATTCTGCAGAAGCTGTATTGGCTCGTCTTAATGCCAAATTTGCCCAGATTAAAGACGCCCAGATTTTCTGCTTCCAGACGGGTATGATTCCTGGTTATGGTATGGGTAACTCCATCGAACTGAACATGCAGGATAAGACCGGAGGTGATATGTCTGTATTCTATGGCAATGTAATGAAATTCCTCGGAGCACTGAACCAACGTCCGGAAGTAGACATGGCATATACATCTTACGCGATGAACTATCCGCAGATTGCAGTGGATGTGGATGCAGCAAAATGTAAACGTGCAGGGATTTCTCCTTCAGACGTACTTTCCGTTTTAGGTAGTTACTGCGGTGGCTCTTATGTATCTAACTACAATGAATTTGGTAAAGTTTATCGTGTAATGCTTCAGGCTTCTCCGGAGTATCGTCTGGATGAGCAGTCACTTAATAATATGTATATCCGCAATGGTTCTGAAATGGCCCCTGTCGGTCAGTTCGTAACCTTGAAGAATGTACTGGGTGCCGAAGTTGCCAAACGATTCAACTTGTACAGCTCTATCAACGTGAATGTAAACGGCAAGATGGGTTACTCTTCAGGTGAAGTACAGAATGCTATCAAAGAAGTTGCAGCCCAGACTCTTCCTACCGGATACGGATATGAATATGGTGGTATAGCACGTGAGGAAGCGCAGAGTGGTGGTGCCAAGACAGTGTTCGTTTATATAATTTGTGTGGTACTTATTTATCTTATCCTTTCATGCTTGTATGAAAGCTTCCTGATTCCGCTGGCCGTTATCCTTTCTGTTCCGTTCGGTTTGATGGGTAGCTTCTTGTTTGCGAAACTATTCGGACTTGAGAACAACATCTACCTGCAGACGGGTGTTATCATGCTTATCGGTTTGCTTTCGAAGACTGCCATCCTGATTACCGAGTTTGCCGTAGAACGCCGTCGTAAAGGTATGGGCATCATCGAATCTGCATACTCTGCAGCTCAGGCACGTTTCCGCCCTATCCTGATGACTGTACTTACCATGATATTCGGTATGATTCCGCTTATGTTTGCTACAGGTGCAGGTGCAAATGGTAACAGTTCACTTGGTACAGGTGTTGTAGGAGGTATGCTTATCGGTACATTGGCCTTGCTCTTTGTTGTTCCGGTATTCTATATAACTTTCGAATACCTGCAGGAAAAGATCCGCAAACCGATGCAAGTGGAAATAGACCCGCAAGTCCAGCTGGAACGTGAGCGCAGTCTTGAAGAAAGAAGTGCATTCAATAAAGAAAATTAATAACCTTGCCGGGACGGTCTTATCGTCCCGGGCAAAACTGAATAATTAATGAAAAAGAATCTATTTTCTACTGCAGCAGTTGTACTGACAGCAACGATATCGTCTGCGACGTTCAGCAGTTGTGGTATTTATACCAAATATAAACCGGCAGAAACCGTGTCGGACAGCCTATATGGCGAAAGTATTCAAGTTTCGGATACTACGAACTTTGGCAATACAGACTGGAAAGAGGTCTTTACGGACCCCTATCTCCAGGCACTTATTGAACAAGCCTTACAAAACAATACCGATTACCAATCGGCACAGTTAAACATCGAACAGGCACAAGCTTCCTTGCTGGCATCGAAACTGGCTTTCTTACCTTCATTTGCACTAGCACCTCAGGTAACTGTCAGCAGCTTTGACAAGCAGAAAGCTTCGCAGACATATCAGTTGCCACTGACCGCCAGCTGGGAACTTGATATTTTTGGAAGAATGAGAAACTCCAAGAAGCAGGCACAGGCACTCTATGCACAGAGCATTGACTACAAGCAAGCTGTACGCTCACAACTCATAGCAAGTGTAGCCAATACCTATTATACTCTGCTTATGCTTGACGAACAGTTGGCTCTTTCACAACAGACAGAAGAGGCATGGAAAGAAACTGTCGCTTCGGCACGTGCATTGATGAATGCCGGTCAGTATAACGAAGCTGGTGTATCACAGATGGAAGCAACTTACTATTCTGTACAAACTTCTGTTCTTGATTTGAAAGACCAGATAAACCAGACTCAAAACAGCATGGCACTCCTGCTTGCCGAAACGCCTCGCAACTACGAGCGTGGAAAACTGGCAGACCAGAAAATGCCTGAAGACTTGTCTGTCGGAGTTCCTGTACAGATGCTTTCTAACCGTCCAGACGTACGGTCGGCAGAACGCACACTGGAAGCAGCGTTTTATGTAACCAATCAGGCACGTTCGGCTTTCTATCCTAGCATAGTTCTGAGTGGTAGTGCCGGATGGACAAACAGTGCAGGTTCAATGATTATAAATCCGGCTAAGTTCATAGCCACTGCTATCGGCCAGCTGACAATGCCTTTATTTAACAGAGGACAAAATATTGCCAATCTCCGCATAGCAAAAGCTCAACAGGAACAGGCCAGCCTCAGCTTCCAGCAAACTTTACTGAATGCAGGTGCAGAAGTAAACGATGCGCTCACCGTATACCAGACCTGCAAGGAAAAAACGACTTTATATCAGAAGCAGGTTAATGCGTTAGAGACAGCACTTAAGAGTACAACACTGCTTATGGACTATGGTACAACCAATTATCTGGAAGTACTTACCGCCCGCCAGACTCTGTTGAATGCTCAATTGGCTCAGGTTTCCAACCGTTTCCAAGAAATACAGAGTGTAATCAGTCTTTATCAAGCTCTTGGTGGCGGCAGGTAATTATTTTACGGACCAAACACTCTCTTATATATATATAAATTGTTATCAATCCATTAGATAACTGAATGCTTAGACTGTCTGAGAAGTGATTTCTCGGACAGTTTTTTATTTTTCCAAATACACTTCTCTTAAATCTTTAAGCTCCAATATAAAGGAAGCTCTTCCCCGATATTTCCATTCAAACTCGGACAATAAAGCATGAATTACTTCAAAACCACCTGGCAACGTACTGATAGTCCGGAATGCTGTTCGCAGAAGAGGGAATAGATTGGCCCCGTATTTTTCCTCTACTACATATCTTAGCTCTTCCTGCAAAAAACGCAACAATTCGGCAGTAGAATATTTCTGAAGAAAAGAAACATAATACAGTAAAATCATAAGTCGGTCAGGAGTATGAACCGATAGCATCTGGAACAACGCAGGGTACTTTTTCTCTTCCAAGTAAATCTCGACCAGTTCGTTTCTACCTCTGATATCAGTAGAGAAAGTTACTTCTTTCAATAAACCGGCGAGAAAGTTATCCCAGACAGTGCCATCTACCCATTTTTTCAAAATCCTGTAATAAGGTAGTTTTTCTTCAGAGAGAACAAATAGTTCGTGTGCAACTTCTATAACGCAAGCTGAATTCTTCTGGGTTTCATAGATTGATATTTTCTTCTTCAGCCACGACAACAAATAGGCTCTGGAACGGAATCCATCGTCTTTAATCAAAGATATTCCCTCCGACAAAATACGTAATGCCTCCTCAAAACGGCTGTTTTTTAATAACCAGTCAACATACCATTCACGCACTCTGGGAAGATGAATGTATTTCCAGCAAACAGATAAAAAATCAGCTTTGTTTTGTTTCAAGAATTCTAGTTTCAGCAAAACTAGAGGAGATACAGCGATTCCGCTTTCCGCTTTCTGGTCTATAACACGATTCAGGTAGGACAAAGCCTCATCAAATGGAAGAATAAGAACAGCTACATGAGCCAAAAATTCAGAGAAATCCATTACAGAGCTTCCCCGAAATAATTCTAAATCGGCTACTAAAAGCAATTCAGCCCATATTTGCTGTAAAAGGGACACTTGTCTACACTGCTTACAAACCTCCAATAAAAGATTCGCAGCATCCTGGCAATCACAAGCTAATGGAAATTCCTCATCATAGTAGGTTTCTAAAGCATCATCTACCCAATAATTACCGGCAGACCGAAGTATAGCCAAGCCTATAGATGCAGCATCTTCGTAGTTTTTACAGTTTACGGCTTCCAACGCATGCTGCAGAAAGACTTGCAACTGTGAAGAAAGCTCATTCATACGCAAGCTGTCGTCTGTAACAATAAGCTCGGCAGAAGGATAATAATATTTTCTGAAAGCAATATCGATTTGCTCTGAAAAAGATTTTTTAAGGACAGGAGGCTCATCACTTCCATGCAACCTTTGATGCAAAGCAGCACAAAATTCCGGATGGCTGTTTGCATAGTCTTCCAAAAATGCAATCAAGTCATCGTATGGCAAGTCTATCAGTTGCAATAATGTCTCGTCAACATCCTTCGAAAAGTTATGAGCCTCCACCCTATCCATTATTATTGTTTATTTAAAAACCATTCAGTTTCAAAGCAGCTGTATCTTTATACTGATTCTGCAAACGAACCAATTCTTTTTTCAGTGTTTCTGTAATTTCTTCATATCCTTTGCTGCCATACAGATTATGCATTTCGTGAGGATCAGCCTTCAAATCATACAGTTCCCAGCAATCAATGTCATTGTAGAAATGTATCAACTTATATTGTTCCGTTCGAACTCCATAATGACGTTTAACCATATGTTCTGCCGGATATTCATAAAAATGATAATAAAGCGATTTTCTCCAGTCTTTCGGTTCTTCACCTCTCAACAAAGGCAATACTGAAACACCATGAATATCCTCAGGAACAGGAACACCTGCCAAATCAAGGAATGTAGCGGCATGATCTATGTTCTGTACCATCTGAGGTATATCTCCCCGTTTATCAAAACCTTTAGGCAAATGCATCAACAAAGGAGTGCGCATAGATTCTTCATACATAAAACGTTTGTCGAACCATCCGTGTTCACCCATATAAAAACCTTGGTCGGATGTGTAAACCACCAATGTATTATCCAACATACCTTTTTCTTCCAAATAATCCAGCACACGTCCCACATTATCATCCAGTGACTTCACAACTTTAGCATAGTCACGCATATAACGCTGATACTTCCATTCGGCCAATTCTTTACCTTTAGGATTCTTCTTATAAAACTCTTCAATAAGCGGCTCATAAAAAGCATCGTATATTTTTCGTTCTTCTGGTTTCAGACGGCCTACATAATCTTCGTATGTTGCTTTCAGACGTGAATCTTTATCTTTGCGATACATTTTTGTATCGTAAATAATATCCATATCCTGCAAAATACTCATTTCCTGGGCTGCTGCAGCTTCACGTCCTTCGTAGGTATCGTAAAAATTATCTGGTAACGGGAAGGTTTTATCTTCATATAAAGACAGATACTTCAACTCTGGCAACCAGTTGCGGTGGATTGCTTTATGATGAATAAACAAGCAGAAAGGTTTTTCCTTATTACGCTGATTCTCCATCCAATCCAAACTCATATCGGTAATTACATTGGTAAGATACCCGTCTTTGGTTATCGTATCATTGTTCATCGTTATAAAGCGAGGCTGATAATAATCGCCTTGACCAGGCACTATTTCCCAGTAATCAAAGCCGGTAGGCAAGCTCTCCAAATGCCATTTACCAATGACGGCCGTTTCATATCCAGCTTTCTGAAGCAACTTAGGCATAGTTTGCTGTGAACCGTCGAACACACAAGTCGTATTATCTGTAAAACCATTTGCATGACTATGCTTACCCGTAAAAAGACATGCACGGCTTGGGCCACTCAAAGAGTTGGCTACAAAGCTGTTGGTAAAACGTACCCCATCCCGAGCAATACGGTCCAAATTAGGAGTTTCAATATAACGCGTGTCATAACAACTCATCATTTGAGCCGTATGGTCATCTGTCATGATATAAACAATATTATATGGCTTCTGAGCAGTCTCCTTCTTCTGACTGCCACATGATGTAGCACTAACAGCCAAAGCTGTACCTGCTAATGACCAACAAAGGGATGAGGAAATTTTTTTCATATTTTCAAGTTTATAATATTTAGAATGCGTCAAAGATAAGTTTTTTTATTGTAAATTTGCGCCGAAAAATAAAAAAGTATTTACAGTATGGAATTACCTAAAGATCCGATGATGCTTTTTAGCTTCATCAACATGAAACTAAGAGATGAATATGCTTCTCTAGATGAGCTTTGTGATGATATGAATGTTAACAAAGAAAATTTGCTGGCAACACTTAGAAATGTAGGATTTGAATATAATGCCTTGCAAAACAAATTTTGGTGATTGACTCAATAAGAATCAATCACCTTTTTTATTATTCTTCTTTAATACGAATCAAGATATTAGACAAAATAGCTGTCACACCACCTGTAGTAATACCAGAAGCAAAGATATTACGAATGGTTTCGGGCAATTGTGACAGAATTTCTGGAACAAGTTCTACACTTAATCCCAAAGAAAAACTCAGTGCCATAACCAAAGTAGCCTTACGGTCAATCTTCTGTGCAGCGATAATACGGATACCTGCAGCAGCTACTGTTCCAAACATCAATAGAGTTGCACCTCCAAGTACCGGTTCAGGCATTAATGAAAAAACAAGACCTACGGCTGGGAACAATCCTAAAATAATCAGAAAGCCGGCAATATAATAACCCACATATCGACTTGCTACTCCTGTAAGCTGTATCATTCCATTGTTTTGAGCGAAAATAGAATTAGGGAATGAGTTAAGGAAGCCGGCCAACATAGAGTTGAAACCATCGGCTAATATACCTCCAGACGCTCTTTTCACAAAAGTTTCTCCTTCTACCGGTTCTCCGGAAATAAGAGAATTGGCGGTTATATCTCCATAAGCCTCGATGGCGGTTATCACATACACAATTCCTAGTGCGATAATAGAAGATATATCAAAAGACAAGCCATAACGGAACGGAAGTGGTAAATTAAAGCCTCCATAACTTTGAACAGAAGAAAAATCAACCATTCCCATAAACCAAGAAACTACATACCCAACAATCAAACCTATAACGATAGAGCTCATGCGCAGATAACGGTTATTGCTTCGGTTAAAGAAGATAATCAAGACCAGTACCAATGCCGACAAACCAACATAACGTAAAGAGCCGAAAGTACCATTAGCCTGTGCAACAGCACCTCCACCACAAGCCGAAATACCAACTTTAATCAAACTCATACCAATAAGAGTAACAACAATACCTGATACAAGCGGAGTAATAATTTTACGGGTGTACTTCAGTACGCGACTTATAAGCATTTCCATTGTAGATGCTGCAATACAAGCTCCAAAGACAGTTGCCAGCCCTCCGGTTAATCCTGCCGAAATGATAGGACCGATAAACGAGAAGCTAGTACCCTGAATACAAAGCAAGCCACATCCTATCGGACCAAGTTTACGACATTGTATAAAAGTTGAAATACCCGAAGCAAACAATGCCATGGAAACCAGATATCCTGTAGTTTCCAAATCCAGTTTCAATGCTCCTGCAATAATCAACGGAGGAGTAATAATAGCTACAAAGATTGCCAACAAATGCTGCAAAGCTGCAAAAATAGCATCCTTTACAGGAGGACGGTCATTCAAGCCATAAATAAGACCTGCATTCACTTTTTCTGTCTGTTCTTTTTCCATCTATTTCAATTATATAAAAATAAAAAACCACAAATACCAGCTTCCACCTAAAATGCAAGCAGGTATTTGTGGAAAGGTAGATATTATTTAATCTCTAATTACAATCTTGCAATCATCTAAACTATCGATTATAGCCAATGATTCTACATGTATGCCGGCGTTACGCAAATAGTCTCCACCATGCTGAAAGGCCTTTTCTATTAAGAAACCCATACCAACAAGTTCGGCTCCAGCCTTGTTAACCAAGTCGATTACTCCTTTCGCTGCATTACCGTTAGCCAGGAAATCATCTATAAAAAGCACCTTATCGCCTTCACACAAATAATCCTTACTTACACAAACATCGTAAGTACGGTCTTTTGTGAAAGAATAAACCGTAGTAGTCAGCATGTTTTCCATGGTGCTTGGTTTTTTCTTTTTTGCAAAAACAACGGGCAACTCCAGCAAATACCCTACCATTATAGCGGGGGCAATACCGCTTGCCTCGATTGTCATCACTTTGTTAATCTTTGTACTAGCAAAACGTCGCACAAACTCAACGGCCATTGATTTCATCAAAATCGGGTCCATCTGATGATTAATAAAATTATCAACCTTCAAGATTCCCCCTTCGAAACACTTGCCATCACGCAAAATACGCTCTTTTAACGCTTTCATATCACAGCTCCTTTTTATAACTTTTTGTATGAAGCTGCAAAATTACATGTTTTTCTAATATCTACCCAAAGAATACAGCCCTATAATGATTATTTTTATTCATTATTATCTTCAAAAGCATCAATCACTATACTCTCCAGTTCTTGAATATTCCATTTTGATACGGTACAACCTGAAACTTCAATACTGCGCTCTTTGATTGAAAGCTGATACTGATACATATTTCCTTTTTCCAAACCCGGATCGGACAATGTTGCTGTAGCCACATAAGGCTCATCTCCTACCGTATAATTACAAGTAATAGTAAGTCCGGAAAGCAACTCAACTGGATTCAGCAAGCAATATAACACTTCTCCGTCTTCACCACAAGGCTTATTTACAGATAAAGCCAACTCTGCTCCCTCACTTGGCTCCTGAATAGCAGCACTTGCAGAAACAAACGAATAAGTAGCTGGTGCTATAATCTTATCTCCATTTAAAGTAAGCGATTGCAAAGTGGGAGTTTCAACCCCTTCAACATTGATTTTAACAGTAAAAGCCATTAAGCTATACTGATGACTAAATGACAAAGTAACGACTCCATTGTCACCAAAGTTCTGTGTATGACTGGCTATTAAGAAATCTTTCTTTGCTACATCCTCTAATGTTCCATCCTGAGCAGCAAGTGAAGGCATCAAAATATTATCTCTCTGAGCAGATTCTACAAATGGATAAAAAGCTTCAAACAAAAAATCCGCTTTATTATCAGGCCAGTAAAGCATTGTTGCAGCATTCCAATTTGTTCCGCTGTATGTAAAGGCCACAGGATCAGTAGATTCAGCCATAAATAGCCCTATTTTATCACCTTCAACAAAAGTGCTTTCACCTGTTTCTGTATTATTGGAAATACGACTTTGGGGGTGAGCGTCTATTACTGTTTTCAAAACAACTGGTGAAGTTTCTGCATTTTCATTTGCTCCTGGCATAGCATCTTGCTGACATGCAGTCAAAGCCAACAAAAAGGCTCCTAAAAAATAATTTTTCATAATACAATTTTTAAAGTTATACGAAATGTTTTATTTACTGCCTATAAAACGAAACGACTTACCTTTTTTCCACAGAGTAGTATTTTTTTAATTAAATAGTCACACCATTTAAAAAAAATATTCCGTAATTTGTAATCCACAATAAAAACAAACAGACTTATGAAAAGAATTAAACTTTACTTATTATTCATCTTACTATCCGTATTCACAGCATTCGGACAGCAAGCTAAATATGTTTTCTATTTTATAGGAGACGGAATGGGTGTCAATCAAGTACAAGGGACTGAGCTTTATTTGGGAGAACTGGAAGGCAAAATTGGAATCACTCCTTTACAGTTTACACAATTCCCTTATTCAACTGTTGCTACAACTTTTTCTGCGACTAACGGAGTTACAGATTCAGCTGCAGCCGGAACAGCACTCGCAACTGGTCATAAAACTAAAAATGGAGCTATCGGGGTACTAAAAGACCTTTCTACTCCTGTCAGCAGTGTTGCCGTATGGGCACAAAAGGCCGGCAAGAAAGTGGGTATAGCAACCAGTGTAAGTGTAGACCATGCTACTCCTGCCGCTTTCTATGCACATGAAGGTAGCCGTGGCAATGCATATGGTATTGGAAAAGATCTTATCACTACTGGATTTGACTTTTATGCAGGCTCTGACTTTGTAGATCCTAATAACAGCGAAGACAAAAATAGCCAATCAGAGAGTTTGTACAGCTTAGTAGAAAAAGGAGGATATACAATAGCTCGTGGCTATAAAGATTACCAGAAAAAAGCCAAGAAAGCCAATAAGATGATTTTATTCCAACCAGAAGAAGCATCTCAAAAAGATAATTCAGCTATTCCGTATGCAATCGATCGCAAAAAAACAGACCTTACATTATGTGATATTACCCGATCTGCTATTAACTTTTTAAATAAAGATACTGAAAAAGGATTCTTTTTGATGGTTGAAGGCGGAAAAATAGACTGGGCCTGCCATGCTAACGATGCTGCTACCGTATTTCAGGAAGTTATAGACTTCGACAATGCTATTAAAGTTGCATACGAATTTTATGCCCAACATCCTGACGAAACTCTGATTGTTGTTACTGCAGACCATGAAACTGGAGGACTGGCTTTAGGATGTGGTCCTTATGCTCTCAACCTTCAGGTTCTCAAAAATCAAAAATTAAGTCAAGGCGGCTTTACAACTGTAATGAAAGACTTAAGAAACAAGAATAAAAATGGTATCAGCTGGGAACAAGTCAAAAAAGCACTCGAAGAGAACTTCGGATTCTGGAAAAGTGTATCTCTGACAGAAAAGCAAGAAGCCAGACTAAAAGCTGTATATGAAAAGAACAAAAAAGGCGCTTCCGAAATGACTGCCAGCGAATATCAGAACGATGACCCAATAGGTGCCGTCGCAAAAGAAATTATAAACGAAATTGCATTAGTAAACTGGGCCAGCGGTGGACACTCTGCCGGATATGTACCTGTCTTTGCTATCGGTGCTGGAGCTGAGAACTTCCAAGGAAGAATAGACAATACTGAAATCCCTGTTAAAATTGCAAAAGCAGCAGGATATACTGTAGAATAAAACCCTTTTAGAACTTCAAATAAGGAGATAATCGTTTAAGGTCTTTCTCAGAAAACTCCTCGAATAGGGAGAGCTGAGAAAGACTTTTTATTTTTCCACGCTTTCGCCTATATTCTATAATAGCCTTAGCCTTATAGAAATCCATATAAGGATGTGAACGAAGCGCATCCAATCCCCATTTATTAATTTCCAAATAACGTAAAGGCTTGCCACTAACAGTAAACCACTTATTTAAAGAAACTTTTATCTGTTTAATATCTTGCAATTGGTCAACTGCAACAAAACCGCCTAATCGATTCCGATAAGACACAATCTTACGAGCCAAAAAGCTACCAATACCAGGAACTTGTTTTAATATGACAGTATCAGCTGAATTTAAGTCAACAAGTGTACCTTCTGCAAACTTCTCTGTTTTTGCATAAAGCGGTTTCACTTCAAACGTGTCCTTCTTTACGAGATCATATTTTGAATCAATTTTGTCTGTAATTTGGACAAAAGACTTTAATTGATTAAATAAACTGGAATCCATCCCATATATGCGAGATAGTGTTGCTGCGGATTTAAATTTCCCTCCTTTTTCACGATAACGCAGCATATTCCGTACAATAAAAGTTGGAATACCCATATCAACCAGTTCCGCAGAATCTGCTATATTAGGATTAAAAGGATGAAGAGACAACTTACGAGTCTGAGGTGGCTTCGATTGCCCCTTCTGTTTTACAGCAAACATCGCAGAAGATGACTTCTGTTCTCTTCGAATTGAAGCCAAAAAAGAATCAACCCGAAGAGAATCAGCAACAATTATATTCTCAGGGACACCCACATCTCTCCGCATAGACGAGATTATCCATCCCGAAAGTACAACACAGAGAAGCACTGATAAAACCAGAATAGCCCTCCGCTGCGATTTTGTATAATAGAAAAAATCGTCAAACATTACAATTTCAACCAACCTAACTCATTTACAAAAATGAGCAAAATACCAACAGGAGCCACATACCGCAAAATAAACAAATATATCGGATAATACGGCGCTCGCAGATGTCCATAATTAGTAACCTGATTACGGACCAAAGATTTATCAATAGCCCATCCTACAAATAAAGCCACCAGCAAACCACCAATAGGCAGCATAATCTTGGCTGTCAGGAAGTCCAAGAAATCAAAGAAATTCAATCCTCCTATTTTATAGTCACTCCATACGCCCAATGCCAATGAAGAAACCACACCAATAATCAAACTTCCCAAAGTCACCAACCAAGCAGCCCTTCCTCGTGTAAAATGAAATTTCTCATGCAGAAATGCAGTAGAAACTTCATGCAAAGATATTGTAGACGTAAGTGCTGCCAAAGCTAACAATACGTAAAACATCACAGAACAAATATAAGAGAGCCAAGGTATAGCCCCGAATGCCTGCTGGAAGACATTAGGCAAAGTCACAAAAATCAAAGAAGGTCCTGTACCAGGCTCTATCCCTACAGCAAATGCTGCGGGAAAGATAATAACCCCTGCTACAATAGCCACAAAAGTATCAATCAGTCCCACACTCAGAGCCGTATGTCCTAATCTTGCTTCTTTACCAAAATATGATGCATAAGTAGAAAGACATCCCATTCCCAAGCTCAACGAAAAGAAAGCCTGCCCCATTGCTCCCAAAAATACATCAGGAGAAACTTTACTAAAATCGGGCTGGAACAAGAACTTCAAGCCTCGTTCAGCATTAGGTAATGTCAGAGAACACCCTGCCAGAACCAACAATAAGATAAAAAGCATAGGCATCATGATTTTAGAGGAACGCTCTATACCATCTTTTACCCCTTTTACAATCACATAATGGGTTGTAAAAAGAAAAATAACCAGCCACAACAAGGGTCTGAAAGGGTCTTGCGAAAATTCCTGAAAACTTGCTACATAAACACTGGCATCCTGATTTACAAAAGAATTCGTCAATGCCTGATACAAATACTCTAATGTCCATCCTGCTACGACTGTATAATAGCCCAGTATTAAAAATCCAGTAAGAACACCTAAGTAGCCAGCCCACTTCCAAGGAGAATCAGGCGACAAGGCTTTAAATGCTCCACCAGTACTAGCCTTTGAACCGCGACCAATCGTAAATTCTGCAATCATAATTGGCAATCCCAGAATAATGACGCAAGCTAAATATATCAAAATAAACGCAGCCCCACCATGATTGCCTGTTTCATATGGGAATCTCCAAATATTACCTAACCCTACAGCCGAACCAGCTGCAGCCAACACAGCACCTAACTTACTGCTAAAACTTACTCTTTCGTTATTATGCATACTAAAAATTATAATTATAAGCAAATGAGGGTGCAAATGTATAAAAAATATCGTATTTTTGCAGTAAAGATTAAAATTTATAATATGAATATCCGTTTAAAAGATTATCCGATTACTTGTTTAGTACTCATTGCCATCTTTTATCTATCGTTCTTTACTCCGCCCGAAACCCAATTAAGTGAAGTTCCTTTTATTGATAAATGGACACACATCTGTATGTATGGCGGACTTGTTTCTGTCATCTGGATGGAGTATTTAAGAAAACATCGCTACATTTACAGAAATACGCTCTGGCTTTGCCTGATTTTCCCTACTGCATTAGGAGGAATAATTGAATTGATGCAAGCTTATTGCACAACAACACGAAGTGGCGATTGGCTTGATTTCCTTGCAAACACACTTGGAGTTATACTAGGCAACTTACTAGGCTATTATATACAACGCCCCTTTTGGTGGAAAAAGAATAAATAAGAATACAAAAAAACTTGCCACCCAAGCCTGCTACAGGCAAAGATGGCAAGTTAAACTTATAGAGTGCTCCTTTTTTTAGCGAAAATCTTTCAACTCTGTTTGTAGTTTCTGACGCGTAAAGAAAATACGACTTTTCACTGTTCCAAGTGGCAAATCAAGTTTATCCGCTATTTCGCGATATTTGAATCCAGAAACATACATAGCAAATGGTATACGATACTCATCCGGTAAAGCATTAACCGTTTTATACAGTTCTTTTAAATCATAAGCACCCTCAGTAGAGTCTGCATATAATTCATGTTTTGAATTCAGATAAAATTGATCATCTGTATGGTCCACAAATGTTTGGTCGCGCAAAGCCTTTCGATAATTATTAATAAACAGGTTACGCATTACCGTATAAATCCATCCTTTAAAGTTGGTTTCTTCTGTATATTTTTCTTGATTATCTAATACCTTTAATGCTGTTTCCTGAAATAAATCTTGGGCATCTTCTGTATTTGCTGTCAATTTAAATGCAAAACGAAGGAGCTCCGGCTGAAGGCTCAACAAATTTTGTGAGAAAGAAAAAGTCTTCATAAAATTACAATCTTGATTTAATACCTATTACATGTTTTTTCTTGTGCACTGCAAACATACGAATCATATTTCGCACAAGATTAAAAAATCTCGCCTATGTAATGGTAAAATCTTCTAGATAACAACCTCTCCCCCTTTTTATACCTATTATAGGGCGTTTTCCCCTACTATAGTGCCTCCAAAGTACACTTCCTTCAAGATTACTTCCACCGGGAAAATGGATATTTCATTAAAGACGAGTTATAGAATCGAGGATCTCCAGTAACCTCTTTGCCAATGAAATCCGGTAAATCAACCCACTCATGTTCCGCACTAAGTTCTACTTCCGCCATAACCAATCCGGCATTTTCTCCATAAAATTCATCAACCTCAAATGTATGTTCCTTGAAGTTTACCAGATAACGTGTTTTATCAATAAAACCGTCCACACACAAATGCATTAGCTCTTCAGCTTCGGAAAGAGGAATTTCTTTCTCCCATTCATAGCGACTCGTACCTTCCTGATTCGAAGCTCCTTTAATAGTCAGATAACCTTTTTCTCCACGAATGCGGACCCGCACGGTTCTGCCATGCTCACTACAAATATAACCCTGTTTTATCCGACTCGCTGCAAATGCCATTTTTTTAAAAGAATCATTTGCTACTAAAAATTTCCGTTCAATTTCCTGTGCCATAATTCTACAAAATAAAAAAGGACCTCCACAATACATCTTTATTGTAAAAGTCCTTTTGATAATTCTACATAGTATATTAAAGCATACTATACCCAATAATAGTCAAAATAGCCAATACCACCAGTCCCACACACAGACGAATTATCAGTCGTTTGGCTTTTTCTTCTTCACGATGACTATATGTCACTTTTTTATTCTTTCCCATAGTATTCTCAAAACAATTAAAGGTTAATCAATTTACTTGTTTCAAAAATACTAAGTTTTATGAAGAAAACAAATGGTAACTAGCAAAATTTAAATATTAGAATCTCCTTCAGAGAATTCCATCAGATAGGCTTTGATAAATCCATCAATTTTTCCGTCCATCACACCGTTTACATCCGATGTCTGGAAATTAGTACGATGGTCTTTAACGCGGCGGTCATCAAAAACGTAGCTTCGAATCTGTGAGCCCCATTCAATTTTCTTCTTTCCAGCCTCAACCTTAGCCTGTTCTTCCATACGGTGCTGCAGCTCTTTATCATACAGGATAGAACGCAACTGGCGCAAAGCATTTTCTTTATTCTTAGGCTGGTCACGGGTTTCCGTGTTTTCAATCAGAATTTCTTCTTCTGCTCCTGTATAAGGATCTTTATATTGATAACGCAAACGTACACCAGACTCTACTTTATTTACGTTCTGACCTCCGGCACCTCCACTTCGGAATGTATCCCACGACATACGTGCAGGTTCAATATTTACCTCAATTGAGTCATCCACCAGAGGAGTAACAAACACAGAAGCAAAAGATGTCATACGCTTTCCCTGAGCGTTATAAGGAGAAACACGTACCAAACGGTGTACACCATTCTCACCTTTCAGGTATCCATATGCATAGTCACCCTCAATGTTCATAGTTACAGTCTTGATTCCAGCTTCATCGCCTTCCTGCAAGTTGGCAACAGACAGCTTATATCCGTTACTTTCTGCCCAACGCATATACATACGCATCAGCATAGAAGCCCAGTCCTGACTTTCTGTACCACCGGCACCAGAATTAATCTTCAATACACAATCCATCTGATCGGCTTCAGAACGCAGCATATTTTTAAGCTCTAATTCCTCCACAGCACCTTGGGCTTTTGCAAAAGCATCGTCTACTTCTTGTTCGGTTACCAACTCATCCTTGCAAAAATCAAAAGCCAACTCTAGTTCATCGGCCAATGTTTTTACCTCGTTATAACCCTCAATCCATTTCTGAAGGCTTTTAACTTTTTTCATCTGTGCTTCGGCCTTCTTGGCGTCATCCCAAAATCCGGGCGCTTGTGTACGAAGTTGCTCCTCTTCTACCTGAATTTTCTTATTTTCAATATCCAAATAGCGATAAAGCGCAGCAGTACGTTCTTTTACGTCTTTCAGTTGTTCTATTGTTATCATCTCGATTAACTTTATACTATCAGTTTGCAAAATTAGCCAAAAATCATGATTTTGCCGAATGAATAGAAACGAAAAAATATTTAAATTATTGCTTTATCCACTGAAAAACAGAAACCTGCCCCTCCTTTTTTTTAAGAATTTACATCTAAAAAAGGAAAGACAGGTTATGTTTAAACAGACACCGGAAAAAGTTTTTATTCCGCGTACATTTTTTCTATTTCTGCAGCATAGTTCTTCAGTAAAACTGCACGCTTGATTTTCAGCGTATTGGTCAGTTCCCCCTTTTCCATACTAAACGGCTCTGGCAACAGCGTAAAACGTTTAATCTGTTCATAATGAGCAAACTCTTGCTGCAACGTATCAATCCGCATCTGGAACAACTGAATAATTTCCGGTTTTTCCAAAAGTTCTTTCATACTTGCATAAGCAATGCCATGTTTTTGTGCATATTCTTCCACCTGTTTATATTCGGGGACAATTAATGCTGATACAAATTTACGCTGGTCAGCAATAATCGAGATTTGATCAATATAACGGTCTACTACCAATTTCGTTTCAATAGCCTGCGGAGCAATATACTTTCCGTTTGACGTTTTAAACAAATCCTTTATACGGTCTGTCAGATAAAGGAAACCATCCTTTATATAACCGGCATCACCAGTATGGAACCATCCGTCTTCGGTAAAAGCCTGACGCGTAACTGCTTCTTTTTTATAATAACCTTTTGTAATCGTTTCGCCCCGAAGCAAGATTTCATTGTCCTCGCCAATCTTTATTTCGATACCAGGCATAACCCTTCCGACAGAGCCGATACAGCCATCTCCCTTCCATTCGCATGAAACTGTAGCTGTAGTTTCCGTCAGTCCGTAACCGGCAATCATATTAATACCAACAGAAAGCACAAACTCTTGCACCTTAGGAGGAATAGCCGCACCTGCAGTTGGGAAGAAATTACCATTCTCAATTCCAATCGTTTTTTTCAACAAACTGAAAATCGTACGGTCATAAAATTTATATTTCATATGCAAAAAAGCAGGAGGAGTTTTTCCATGCAGCAAATAATCCACATTATGCTGTTTTCCCACTTTCAATGCATCCAGCATCAGCATTTTCTTTAAGCCTGTCGTTTCATTGATTTTTTCCTGAACCCCGGCATAGACCTTCTCCCAGAAACGTGGAACACTGCACATCGCAGTCGGTCTTATTTCACGAATCGTCTTCTGTATATCTTGCGGACGCAAATTAATACACAATGTACAGCCTTTATTCAAGCAATAATACGACCAGGCTCTCTCAAAGATATGTGTAAAAGGCAGAAAGTTCATAATTACATCATTCTCACCAAAACCAATAAGTCTTGCATCATGTGCAACAAAAGCAGCCTCATAGCAAGAATGATGCAGCATAACACCTTTTGATTCGCCTGTAGTACCTGACGTATATAATATATTTGCCAAATCCGCTTTTCCCGATGAAGCAATACGTGCTTCGAGCTGTTCTTTATAATTCTCACCATCAGCAGCTTTCAAGAAATCAGAAAAATACATAGAATTTGTATCTCCCTGGGCCAACTTCACCGAGTCATCGAATATAATTATTTTTTTCAAAGTCTTACACAGGTTCTGTACCCGGTAAGCGACATCATACTGATACTGTTCACCTACAAAAAGGAAACGAATTCCAGCATCTTCCAATATATAATGAACTTGTGCCTCGGAGCTAGTGGCATACAACGGTATAGTTACGGCACGGCAACCGAAAGCTCCAAAATCCACATACAGACACTCTGGCTTATTTTGTGAAAAAACTCCGATATTCTCCTGAATTCCTACCTCAAAAGCCAGCAGTGCCTCTGACACATTTTCCACTGTTGCTGCAAACTGTCTCCAACTTACCGGCAACCACGTATTGGAATTATAATCACGGTATTTCAATGCCGTTCTATCCCCATATTTCTCTGCCTGTTTATAAATAAGTTGTGACAAATAAGAATTACTCATGTAGTATTATTTTAAATTATACAACAAAGGTATGGTTTTATTTGGAATTATTCACTATATATCAATAGTTATTTGCGCGTTTAGTCAAATAGTTAAGCAAAATATCAATGTTTATTAATTGCATGCACAACTGAATTAAAGCCGATAAAACAATCCAATTAAAAAACGAAATATGTATCTTTGCAACAAAACAGATACATATTCCCAGTATGACAGATATTAATTATTATTCATCAGAAGCAATTATATTGCTCCAGTCCCTGATAAGAATTCCCTCTATCAGCAGAGAAGAAGAAGCCGCAGCCGATTTCCTGCAAACCTACATCGAGGAATGCGGAATCATGACAGGGCGTTCAGGAAACAATATTTGGTGTATAAGCCCGATGTTCGACATCAACAAACCGACAATACTGCTCAATTCCCATATCGATACCGTAAAACCGGTAAGCGGATGGCGCCGACAGCCATTTACCCCCAAAAGTGAAAACGGAAAAATATATGGCCTTGGCAGTAACGATGCAGGTGCAAGTTTAGTAAGCCTTTTTCAGGTTTACAGACATCTGTGCACTACCGAACAAAGCTATAACCTCATTTTTCTGGCTTCTTGCGAAGAAGAAGTTTCAGGAAAAAATGGCATAGAATCTGTTTTAAGCCAACTTCCTCCCATAGCATTAGGAATAGTGGGCGAACCTACAGAAATGCAGCCAGCCATTGCTGAAAAGGGTCTGATGGTACTCGATGTCACAGCACATGGAAAAGCCGGACATGCTGCACGCAACGAAGGAGACAATGCAATATACAAAGTATTAAACGATATTGAATGGTTTCGAAGTTACCAGTTCCCCGAACATTCGGATTTACTGGGTCCCGTGAAAATGTCGGTTACTCAGATTAATGCCGGCACTCAGCACAATGTTATTCCAGATACCTGTACATTTGTGGTTGATATCAGAAGTAACGAATTTTATTCAAACGAACGTCTTTTCGAGGAAATCAAACAACACATAACCTGCGAAGCGAAAGCCAGATCATTCCGTCTGAACTCTTCACGCATTGATCCGGAGCATCCTTTCGTTCAACGGGCCAAGGCCTTAGGACGCATACCTTTTGGCTCACCTACGTTGTCCGACCAAGCCTTGATGCCTTTCCCTTCCGTTAAAATAGGTCCGGGGAAATCATCCCGCTCGCATACAGCAGATGAATATATCCTGATTAGCGAAATAGAAGAGGCCATCCGCATCTACATAGAGATACTGGACGGCCTGAAATTATCATAATACATTTCCTCCAAACCGAATCATTATCGGGCAATCCACAGCTCGGGATTCAGTTTGGAGGTTTCTTTTCTCAGCTGAAAATGCAATACTACATTTCCCTGGGCATCTGCACCAACGGTACCTATTGCATCACGCGTTTTAACCCGGTCTCCTTTTTTAACCGACACATTCGACAGGTTACAATACACTGAAATATAACTTCCATGGCGAACCAGCACATTGTTCAGACCGTTATACTGAAATACTGCCGATACCTCGCCGTCAAAAATAGCTCGTGCCTGCGCACCTGCCTTACCACGAATATCAATACCCTTATTGTCCAACCGCACATTCTTCAGGCCTGGAACCTGATACTGTCCGTAATGCCCTACTACAGTATACGAGCCCGTAATAGGCATAGGCAATCGCCCTTTATTCTTTTCAAAACTGCCGGCCAACCGTCTGTCAGCATCATCCGTCTCAAAAACCTCAACAGTTCCTGCAGGTTTTGCCGGTGCTGAAGTCGTTTTCTCCGCAGTACGCTTTTCAGAAGCTTTTCTCCGGGCTTCCTCAGCAGCCTTTTTCCGACGCTCTTCCTCTGCCCGTTTTCTAGCTTTTTCTATTTCTATCTGAATCAAACGGTCTATTTCCTTATTCAACTGGTTAGCCGACTGGCGTTGTTTGGCCAGTTCGCTACGCAAACTTTTCTCTTTTCTCTGCAAAGAAGTCAACAGTTTCTTTCTGTCCTTTTCCTGTTCTTCCAGTTTTTCCTGCTCAGTCTGTCCCTCTCGCAACAAACGTTCCTTTTCATCACGAGTTGCATTTATTTCCTCCTGTTTACGAGCTATCTGCTCACACTTCCGGTTCAGTTCCAAAGCCTGAAAGCGCTGATAGTCTGCATATTCACGGACATATCGCAAGCGCCTGTACATCTGTCCAAGCGTTTCTGCCGAAAAAATAAACATCAGTTTCTCTTGAATAGAGCGGTTATGATACAAATAACGTACAGATTTTGCATACTTGTTCTTTTTATCGACCAGCTCAGCATTCAAACGTTTGAGCTCCGACTGTAGCAACAACTGTTCTTTCTGCAGTGCTGCAACATCACTGGCTATCACAGCAATATACTTTTTCCGCTGGCTAATCTGTCCTGTAAGCAAGGCCAAATCAGCCAACTGGCTCTTTACATCCTTTTTTGTTGATTGCAACATCGATTCGGAATGCGAAATCTGTTTCTGCAGTTCCACACGACGTTCTTCCAGCTGACGAATTTTACGTGTGCTCTGTGCTACTGCAGCATGCATCAGGAAAGCGCAAAACGACAAAAGCAAAAATCTTTTCATTTTACCAACATTTTGAGAAGCTCAGCAATTTCTATTTTTTGATATTTTGAAGGAATTTCGGTATGTATAGCCCAATCCCCACCAACAGCCAGGCGAGAAAACTGCATTGAAAGTTCCAGCTGCTTACCGGTACCCATAAAAGCAGCTTTTACATCCACCGGAAAAGGTTTTCCATCTAATGCTCTGAAATCCCGATAAGTCCACTTCAGCTGATAAGGCGTATTTTTTTTAGCAATACAGCTTTCCTCCAGCCAGCCTTGCTCCACCGTAGTATAAAAACTGTAATCCATGCTTCTGCTTTCTTTTACCCGCAAATGCACCTTTTTATCTACTGACGAAATTTCAAAGCGTGAAGCATCTTCGCGCATAATTGCAGTTTTATCCGGAAGAAAAAGCTCATTCAGAAAAAGCGCCTGCAGAATATGAAAATTCAAGTCGGTCTGTGCCAAAGCTGCCAACATTTTGAATGAGGCATGAACATACTGCTTATGCAAGCGGTCGATAAGCAAAAGTCCGTCTGGCGAAATCTCCACACGAGCTACTTCTATACCAAGTAACGGAGCTACAGAAAGCTGAATAACCTCTCCCCGCTTTATACGTACAGAAGCCGTAAAGCGGGTAGTCTTGCCATCCGCATTCAAGGCAACGGCAACTTTTCCCGACACCCGGTCCCAGTCAGGAGCATTCTCTATCACTTTTTCTACATAAAGCCGACCTGTCAATCCTCCTACCGAAGGCTCGCTCTCCAGCTTACGGGTAGAAGAGCACGATGCCATCACGACCAAGAGCAGTCCTACTCCCAGACGAAAAATCCATTTATATGCACCATTCAGGTCCTTCATTCTTCGATATATTTCTTTAATTTAATTTTCTGCTTCAGCCTTTTCAGCTCTTCTTCAGTTCGTGGTGTACTACCGTCGGCAGGATCTTCTTTTACAGATTCAGCCTGCTTCCAATACTCCAGCGCTTTTTGCTTTTCACCCAGCATATAGTAGATGTCACCACAATGTTCTATTACCACCGAGCTTTTCTCACCTCCATTTTTCATCGCTTCATCTATATAGATTCTCGCCTCTGTATATTTACCTTTCTGAAACAGAATCCAAGCATATGTATCCAGGTAAGTTTCGTTCTTAGGTTCAGCCTTAACGGCCTTATAGCTCATTTCTTCAGCCTTGTCCAAATGTTTTTTATCGACCGACAAGAAATAAGCATAGTTATTCAGAGTCCCGACATTATCCGGTTTATAAACCAGCGAAGAATCGTATGCGGCATAAGCCTGCTCGTTCATATCCTTCATGTGATACAAATCACCCATGATTGCATAAAAATCGGATGCTATATCTTTATCGCTCTTTTCATTTATCTGACGCACCCCTTTACTGAACACATTCAAGGCCTCATCCGTCTTTTCCTGCTGATAATAAGCCAACCCTGCATAATAATAGAACTCCAAGACCTCAGGAGTAAACTCCATGGCAGGAAGAGCAATTTTTATTACCTCATCCAGCTTATTATCCCGGATGGCATAACTCAGCAACTGCAAGCGTGCCGGTGTATTTTCCGGATCTATGTCCAGGACCTGCCACAACACCGGTTTGGCATCCTTTTCCATATTTTTAGTAATAAGATACTGGGCACACAGCATAGGTACATCCGCATTCGGCTGCGGCCGTTGAAGCACTTCCTTGAAAAGAGAAAGTATTTTCATACTGTCACGGTCTGTCTGTTCCGACTGCATAATAAGTTGCCTGAATATATCCAGCTTGGTTTTGCTTTCTACCTGGTCATTCAGCAGCAGACGGTCCAGCTGTTCGTGATACAAACTATCCTGTCCAACCTTCTGATAATAGTTTGCCAATGACATCATGGCCGGTGCATAAGACGGTTCCAGTTTCAGGACCTCCTGATAGATAGCGTATGCCCGGTCTGTCTTATTGTTATTGAGGTATAAATCTCCCAAAGCCGTACGATAACGCATGTCATAAGGATATTCTTTAGACAAGTTTTCCATCTCACTGAAAGCTTCCTCCTCCTTATTCATCGTCAGATACACCTGGAATTTCTGCAGACTCAAAGGTTCGGATTTACCATCCAGCTCTTCCAGTCTGTTCAAAGTGTGAATAACCTGGTCATAATTCTGAACCCTGCCATACAAATCGGACAGAGCCAACAAAGGTTCCAGTTTCGTCGGAAATTGCTCGGTCATATCTTCGTATACGGAAATGGCTTCGGGCAACATATTCTTGCTCTGATAATACGCAGCCAGCGTCTGCTTATACCAAAAGTTAGACTGGTCTGCACGGACGGCTTCCTTCTGCATACGCTCACCCAGCTGAGGGAGCTTTAAAAACATATAGAATTGCGAAAGTTCATACAATGCTGCCGCGCCCTGCGGATTAATATCAAGGCAGTGATTATACAGCTCAAAAGCAGCATCATACTCACCCTTCTGTTTCATTTTTAAAGCTTCAAGAAAAAAGTAATCGTACTTTCTGCTCATTTCTGGAGAAAGCTTTACCGTCTTGAAAGCTGATTCCATTTCAGCACTTTTCTGTTTGGTCTGCCGTGCCGTTGTCCCACATGAGGCCAAAACCAGTGCAACTCCGATACATATACTGATAAGAAGCTTCTTCATAAACTTATCATTTTTTACCTGTATGTCCAAATCCTCCTGCGCCTCTCTGGGTTTCATCCAGCGTGTCAACCATTTCCCACTGTATCTGTTCATAGCGGGCTATTACCAGCTGTGCAATTCGCTCTCCATCGTTGACTACAAACTCCTCGGACGACAAATTTACCAGTATAACCCCTATTTCACCACGATAATCAGCATCAATAGTACCCGGTGAATTCAGCAGTGTAATTCCTTTTTTCAGTGCCAAGCCACTGCGAGGACGCACTTGTGCCTCGTATCCAGCCGGCAAAGCAATAAAAAGCCCCGTAGGAATCAGGCAACGCTCCAGTGGTTTCAAAACCACCGGTTCAGATAAATTGGCACGTAAATCCATGCCGGCAGACATTTCGGTAGCATATGCAGGCAATGGGTGTTTTGATTTATTAATAATCTGTACTTTCATATTATTCATTACTTTATATAGCTTGCAAAGCTACACATTTCGGACTAATTATCTAAATGTTTACAGTTTTTTAAAACGAATCTTTTATACTTTTGTAAAGAATATAATCACTCAACAAGATATCTGTTTATGAACTGGACTCAACTCATTTCCAACAAGCGATTTGGTCTGGAAGACCTGCACGATTTACGCAAACACGACCGGACTGAATTCCAACGTGACTACGACCGACTTATTTTCTCGGCACCGTTCCGCCGGCTGCAAAACAAGACTCAGGTTTTCCCTTTGCCGGGAAGCATTTTTGTGCATAATCGGCTCACCCACAGCCTGGAAGTTTCCTGTGTTGGCCGCTCATTGGGCAACGAGGTTTCCAACCGCCTGCTGGAATTACATCCAGAGCTGAATCAAAGCCATGTTTCAGAAATAGGTTCCATCGTAGCAGCAGCCTGCCTGGCTCACGATTTAGGGAACCCACCTTTCGGACATTCCGGTGAAAAAGCCATCGGCACTTATTTTTCGGAAGGAAAAGGCCAAAGTCTGCGCTCCGAAATGACCGATGAAGAATGGGAAGACCTGACTCACTTTGAAGGCAATGCCAATGCTTTCCGTTTGCTCACTCACCAGTTTGAAGGCAGGCGTAAAGGAGGCTTTGTCATGACCTATTCCACTCTTGCCTCGATTGTAAAATATCCTTTTTCTTCGCAATTGGCAGGCAAAAAACAAAAATTCGGCTTTTTCATGACCGAAGCCGATGCCTATAAACAAATAGCCGAAGAGTTAGGAATCATAAGATTATCCCAAGGAAACGAGCCAGCCCGATATGCCAGATACCCACTGGTTTATCTGGTAGAAGCCGCCGATGACATCTGTTATCAGGTGATGGACATAGAAGATGCACACAAACTGAAAATTCTTACTACAGAAGAAACCAAAGCTTTATTTCTAGGATTTGTAAAGGACAAGAAAAAAGAGCATATTAAACAGATATGCCAGATAGTAACCGATACCAATGAACAGATTGCCTACTTGCGCTCAATAGTTATCGGAATTTTGGTTAAAGCCTGCACACAAGTATTTCTTGACAACGAGCAGGAAATTCTGAACGGAACGTTCAAGGGTACGCTCATCAAACATATTCCGCAGCCGCTGCAGCAGGCCTACGATTGCTGTACAGACACGGCTATGCGGAAGATTTACTGTTCAAAGGAAGTTCTCGATATCGAACTGGCAGGTTATCGTGTCATCTCTACACTCATAGACCTGCTGATTGAGGCAGTCAGACATCCCGAAAAAGCATACTCCCAATTGCTGATAAACCGGATATCCAGCCAGTATAATGTCAACTCACCTTCCCTCTATGGTAAAATTCAGGCTGTTCTGGATTATGTTTCGGGAATGACCGACATATATGCTTTGGATCTTTACAGAAAAATTAACGGCAACAGTCTGCCGGCCGTTTAATCTCTCCCCAACATGCAGCCCCGCATTCTACTACGGCATCAATTTCTCATTGCTAAGATAAACCTATGCCATTCTAATGCCGAACATTCGGATTTAATGTGACACAGATTTATCTCAGCAATGAAAAAGGCGACTCATACCGTTTTTTTCTGCTTACATAAAAAATGCTTCTGCTATAAACAAAAAAAACTGCATACCTCAACATCAAGAAGTATGCAGCCTTACATCATATATATATTTTCTTTGTATAACGGGCAAGCTAATTATTCGGCAACATGCGATTTTACAAACGATTCAATATGCCGAACTCTCTTTTCTTCCAGAATTTCGTCTACAGCAATCAAGATGCCGGTTTCCTCTACATTTCCGAAGTCCTCGTTGATGGCAGTACCAAACATACGCATCGTAGGCGACAAACTCATATAAGCATTTACTAATGGAGGAATATTATATCCCAGTTTTCGCACTTCCGAATTCAAGATTCTATAGTCTTCCTTAAAGGACTCACAGCAGAATAGTTTTTCAAGCTCCTGAGGATCAGCCTCTATCTGCAACGGATGTTCCGGAACAATCAGATGTTCCTTATCATCAAAATGCTTTTTCAAAAAATACAGAATCATATCCCGGCCCAATCGGTTATAGCTGGGATACATTGTCATTTTCCCAAAAAAGTATTTCACATTCGGTCTGATAACTGTCAAAGCGCCCAAACCATCCCATAAATTATCCAAAGCAAACAGACTTTTAGAACCCTTTCTGGTAGACTGGTATTCCAGTGTAACAAATGAACGGCCCAGCTCAACAGTCGTAGGCAAGAAATCTTTCAGGAATCGCTCTGAAAAATTAAACATGTGAGCTGTTGCTAAAACCGGTTGTCCCTGGTCATCAAATTCCACTTCGTCGCCAAACATATAGCGATAGCCACCTAGAATTTCTTCAGCTTCCGGATCCCAAACCACCAATTGTTTATAAGGATTCTCCATCAAGTCGTACTCATCCAGGTCCATCGATTTACCAGACCCGCCTCCAGCTGCTCTAAAAGCAATTTCACGAAGACGTCCAATTTCTTTCAACACATTTGGCGCATTCTTCCAGGTAACAATATAAATTTCATTATTGCTTTTATTCGTAAATCTCAGCCTCCGTTCCTCGGTCAACTCTGATTTCAGGACATCTCTATCAATCGGTGCAATTATATCTTCCATATATCAATATCTTATTTTACAACTTATAAACAACTTCTTTTACATAATCAGCCCACTGTGCCGGTGTTCTTGATTTATCAAAAGTTTGCCAAGGAATAGGTTTACCAATAGTAACCTTAAAGGTTTTATGACGGTTTTTCAACATCTCATCCGCAAGATAAAGCATGGCAATATTAAACTTAAGTCCAATGAACTTACAGAAATTTGCCAAAGAATAAAAGAAATCCGAATTTCGTCCCTCGAAATGAATAGGCACAATATCCCGATGCGACTCTACACTCTTAACAATAAAAGTTTTTTTCCATTCCAAATCTTTTATCACACCTTTCTGCCGCCGTGAGCAAAGTCCGGCCGGAAACATAATAATGTGATTATCCGAAGAAAAGCCTGCCTCTACCATTTTAGGAAAGTCACGCGACTGCGAGCCTGTTTTGTTAATCGGGATGCATAAGGGAGCAAGTCCGTGCAGATTCATAAGCAGGTCGTTCACCAAATACTTGATTTTCCCATCATAATGTTTTCCTAAAATATAGCCTAAAGCTACTCCATCTTGCCCTCCCAAAGGGTGATTGCTGACAAAAGTGCACAATCCCTCTTTTGGTAAGTTTTCCAATCCTCTTACATCAAGATGTGCATCCAGGAATTCAAGGCATGCCTCCAGAAATTCAACCCCTACCTTATCAGTTGTTCCTTTCAGAAATACATTCAATTCATCCTGATGTACAATTTTTTTCAGATAAGAAGCCACAAAGCCTGGTATATACCTGGCCTTGTCACCTGCCTTGTCTTTAAGGATTCTATCAATATCAATTAAAAATAACGAATCGTTATCCATCTTCATCTACAGTTTTCGTTGCAAATGTAACTTAACTTTTTAAAAATAAAGCATTAGAACAGAAAAAATGAGAGTTTCAAGTCACAAAATTTCATTCACTCCCCCAAAAAAGTCAAAAAAATGCACACGACTGCAAGATTTTGTGCACATTTATCCTCTTTCATAAAGAGCAAAGGCACCCATCGTGCCCAAACAGTTATTTATTTATCCTTTTACTTTAACAAATCAACATATAAATGTGATTTTCAGGCATTTAAGAAGAACAACAAACTGTTGATAACTTTTTCTTCTTTTATACCTTTAATTATAAGGAAATATGTAACTTTACCGCTCGAATATTTATATAATAATGTAAATACTAATGTAATATGAATGAAACAGAACAGACTTATCACATTCCCGTTCTTTTGCACGAAAGCATTGAAGGAATGAACTTACGGGCAAAAGGCACTTTTGTAGATGTAACATTTGGTGGTGGAGGTCATTCAAAGGAAATTCTTCGCTGCATGGATTCTGAAAGCCGTCTGTTCAGTTTCGATCAGGACGAAGACGCAGAGCAGAACATCGTCAATGACAAGCGCTTTACATTCGTTCGCAGTAATTTCCGGTATCTAAGCAATTTCTTGAGATATTATGGAGTGGACGGTGTAGATGCAGTTCTTGCAGACTTGGGAGTTTCATCACACCACTTTGACGACTCCGAAAGAGGATTTTCCTTCCGCTTTAATGGCAAGCTGGATATGCGCATGAATAAACGGGCTGGTATGACAGCTGCCGATATAGTAAACAATTACGACGAAGAACGGCTGGCCAATTTGTTCTACCTGTACGGAGAGCTGAAAAACAGCCGAAAAATAGCGTCGGTACTTGTAAAAGCCCGCAGCCAGAAAAAGCTGGAAACGATAGAAGAGTTCTTGGACATCATAAAACCTTTATTCGGAAAAGACCGGGAAAAGAAAGAACTCGCAAAAGTTTTTCAAGCATTACGCATTGAAGTTAACCAAGAAATGGAAGCTTTGAAAGAAATGCTTTATGCTGCCACCCGTGCCTTAAAGCCCGGAGGACGTCTGGTTGTCATTACCTACCATTCACTTGAAGACCGTATGGTAAAAAATATCATGAAGACAGGTAATGTAGAAGGGAAAGTAGAACAAGATATTTTCGGACGGACAGATTGCCCGTTCAAACTGGTTAACAATAAAGTTATTGTTCCTTCTGATGAAGAGATTGAAAGAAATCCCCGTTCAAGAAGTGCAAAACTAAGAATAGCAGAAAAAAAATAATGAAGTCATTATGAAAGAGACAACTGAACAAGAAAGAAATCAGACAGCCCATATTACTTGGCGCACTATTCTGGGAGGAGACATCCTTACCCATGATTTTTTAAGGCGACAGGCTAATCTTGTCATTTTGATTGTCATACTTACGATTCTTTATATTGACAACCGCTATTCGTGTCAACAGGAATTAATCGAGATTGACAAGCTGAAAAAAGAATTGACAGACATCAAATACGATGCCTTGACACTATCTTCTCAATTGACAGAAAAAAGCCGGCAGTCAAAAATTGAAGAATACATTACTGCTGGAGGAAAAGAGCTGGAGACAGCGACTACTCCACCCTACTTAATCAAAAAAGATTAAAGGCATGATACAGGATCACAAAAAAATAATGCTGCGTTTTTCCTTCATCCTGCTGATGATGGTGCTGGTAGGTATTGCCATTATTATTAAGGCAGCATTTATCATGTTTGCCGAAAGACAATACTGGATGGATGTTGCAGACAGATTCGTAAAAGAAAATGTCGTTGTACATCCAACCCGAGGCAACATTATCTCGGCAGACGGGAAATTAATGGCCAGCAGCCTTCCGGAATACAAAATCTACATGGACTTCAAGGCTGGAGGTACAGAAAAAGACACGATGTTAATGAACCACCTTAACGAGATATGCGAAGGATTGCATCAGATTTTTCCAGACCAGAGCGCCAAAGATTTCAAACGTACATTCCTACAAGGACGCAAAAAGGGAAGCCGTAGCTGGCTGCTATACAACAAGCGCATTTCGTACATCGAATTCAAAGAGGTAAAGAAGCTGCCGGTGCTTTCACTCAGTCCCTATCGAGGAGGGTTATTTGCTCAAGAGTTCAACCAGCGCAAAAAACCTTTTGGCTCCTTGGCCATGCGTACATTGGGTGATATGTATCCGGACATGACAAAAGGAGCAAAAAATGGTCTGGAACTGACTTACGACTCTATTTTAAGAGGTGAAGATGGTATTACCCACCGCCAGAAAGTTATGAACAAGTATCTGAATATTGTGGATAAACCTGCAGTAGACGGTTGTGATATTATTACGACTATCGATGTAGGAATGCAGGATATCGCAGAAAAAGCACTTGTAGACCAACTTAAAAATCTTGAAGCTGTTTTCGGTGTGGCAATCCTTATGGAGGTCAAAACCGGAGATATCAAAGCTATTGTGAACATGAGCCGGACACCAAGCGGCAATTATTACGAAGCAAAAAACTTGGCTGTAAGCAACCTGATGGAACCGGGATCTACATTCAAGACTGCTTCTATGATGGTTGCCATGGAAGATAAATATATCACTCCTAACTATACTGTGGATACCGGAAATGGTATTCTGAAAATGCATGGCAGTTTTATGAAAGACCATAACTGGCACAGAGGCGGATATGGAGTTCTGGATGTCACTCATATTATGGGCTACTCTTCCAACATTGGAGTTTCGTCCATCATTGACAAATTTTATGGAGACAATCCTCAAAAATTTGTTGATGGCTTAAAACGCATGAGCATAGACACTCCTATTCATCTGGGGATAGCTGGTGAAGCAGCTCCTAGAATACGGGGAGTGAACCAAAGATATTGGTCAAAGACAACCTTACCATGGATGAGTATCGGTTACGAAACTCAGATTCCACCTATTTATATTGCCAATTTCTACAATGCAATTGCCAATAATGGAACAATGGTTAAGCCCAAACTAGTCAAAGCGATTGTTAAGGACGGAGAGGTTATAGAGGAATTCCCGACCGAAATCATCAATCCTAAAATATGTTCGGACACGACGCTGATGTACATACACGACATATTAAAGCATGTTGTAAAAAACGGTTTGGCCAAACAAGCTGGCAGTAAGCAGTTTGAGGTTGCCGGGAAAACCGGTACAGCTCAGATATCACAGGGTAAAGCTGGATATAAAGCCGGAGGAGTCAGCTATCTTGTCAGTTTCTGCGGATATTTTCCGGCAGATAACCCCAAGTACACTTGTCTGGTATCCATACAGATTCCTCATGGTCCAGCATCTGGAGGATTGCAGGCAGGAAGCGTCTTCAACAAAATTGCAGAACGAGTGTATGCCAAACATCTTTCCAGCAATCTGGCAAATGCCAAAGATTCTACAGCGGTGCTGGTTCCTGATGTAAAGAACGGTAATCTGCACGAAGCTGCCTATATTTTAAGTGAATTGGGTGTAAAATATAGTGGCTATCAAATGGAAAAAGAAAATCAGGAAGCACCCGTCTGGGGTAAATCCGAAATTAACAATGACGGTATTGTTTTCAATTCCATCAAGCAGAACGCCAAACTGGTTCCTAACGTTAAAAACATGGGAGCAAAAGATGCAGTTTACTTACTGGAAGGAGCCGGATTAAAGGTACGGCTGAATGGTATTGGCAGAGTAACATCGCAAAGCATTCCTCCAGGAAGTTATTTGCATAAAGGACAAACAATAGTATTAACATTGAAATAATTGGAACATTATGAAATTACAAGATATAATCAAATCTGTTGAGGATGTATGTATTAAAGGAGCATCTGATAAAGAGATTACCAATATCCAAATAGATTCCCGAAAAGTTAAAGAAGGAGGATTATTTATCGCTGTTAAAGGTACACAGGCAGATGGACATGCTTATATCGAGAAAGCAATTCAGCTGGGTGCCATTGCTATCGTATGCGAAACCATGCCAGAGCAAACCTTAGAACATGTAACTTACATACAGGTCAAAAATTCGGAGGCAATAGTTGGGGAAATAGCAACAACTTTCTATGGTAATCCAACTTCGAAATTGAAACTGGTAGGCGTAACGGGAACAAATGGGAAGACTACGATTGCCACCTTATTATATAAGATGTTTCGCCACTTCGGGTACAAGGTAGGATTACTGTCAACCGTATGTAACTATGTCAACGATAAAGCGGTGCCGACAGAACATACTACTCCCGACCCCATTACCTTGAACCAGCTGTTGGGAGAAATGGTTCAAGAAGGCTGTAGCTATGCCTTTATGGAAGTCAGCTCGCATGCAGTTGTTCAAAACCGTATAGGTGGATTGCAGTTTGCCGGAGGTATTTTTACGAATCTGACACGCGACCATTTGGACTACCACAAAACATTTGATGCATATCTTAAAGCCAAAAAGATGTTTTTCGATAATCTTCCCAAATCGGCTTTTGCCTTGACCAATGCCGATGACAAAAACGGATTGGTAATGACACAAAACACAAAGGCTCACGTAGCAACTTACTCGCTGAGAAGCCTTTGCGACTTTAAAGGAAAAGTATTGGAAGACGGATTTGAGGGTATGCTGATGGATATTAACAACCGTGAGGTCAATGTTCAGTTCATCGGACGCTTCAATGCATCCAATCTGCTGGCAGTATATGGAGCTGCTACATTATTAGGGAAACAGCCGGAAGAAATTTTGGTTGCTCTAAGTATGCTTCGCCCTGTGTCTGGACGTTTCGATGCACTTCGGTCGCCCAAAGGCTACACAGCAATTGTAGATTATGCACATACTCCCGATGCATTGGTAAATGTACTCGAGACCATCCATGAAGTCTTGCGAGGAAGAGGAAATGTAATTACAGTGGTAGGAGCTGGCGGAAACCGTGACAAAGGGAAACGCCCTATCATGGCACAAGAATCTGTAAAACGAAGTGATAAAGTCATCATCACATCGGATAACCCGCGATTCGAAGAGCCTCAAGATATTATAAACGATATGTTGGCAGGCCTGAAAAAAGAAGATTTACAAAAGGTTATCAGTATTACGGATAGAAAAGAAGCTATCAAGACCGCTTGTATGCTTGCCCAAACAGGAGACGTTATACTGGTAGCAGGTAAAGGACATGAAAATTATCAGGAAGTAAAAGGTGTAAAACATCATTTTGATGATAAAGAAGTTTTATGCGATATATTCAATAACGAACAATAAAATAAAACATAAACATGTTATACTATTTATTTAACTATCTGGAACAGTTTGATTTTCCAGGTGCACGCATGTTCGGTTACGTTTCATTCCGTTCACTTATGGCCATCATTCTGTCATTGCTTATTTCTGCCATTTTTGGTGAATACTTTATCAATTTACTCAAGAAGAAACAAATTACAGAAACACAACGGGATGCTTCCATTGACCCCTTCAACGTAAACAAAGTGGGCGTACCTACAATGGGAGGTGTTATTATCATCACTGCTATTATCATTCCTTGCCTGTTGCTGGGAAAACTGCATAATATATATATGATATTGATGCTGATAACAACGGTATGGTTAGGCACACTTGGATTTCTGGACGATTATATTAAGGTCTTCCGAAAAGATAAAGAAGGACTACACGGGAAGTTTAAAATTATCGGTCAGGTAGGCCTCGGACTTATCGTCGGACTTACTCTTTATCTAAGTCCGGATGTTGTCATCAGGGAAAACATTGAAGTCCAGCAAAACGGACAGATTATTGATGTTGTACACATTCCACAAGATCAAAAGTCAACGCAGACGACAATCCCGTTTTTTAAGAACAACAACCTGGATTATGCCGACTTTGTAAGTTTTATGGGCGAACATGCCCAAACGGCAGGATGGATTGTATTTGTCCTTGTTACTATCTTTGTGGTAACTGCAGTTTCGAATGGTGCCAACTTGAATGACGGAATGGATGGAATGGCTGCCGGTAATTCCGCGATAATCGGAGTTACATTAGGCATTCTTGCATACGTATCCAGTCATATAGAATATGCAAGTTATCTGAATATCATGTATATACCAGGTAGTGAGGAACTTGTTATTTTTATCTGTGCCTTTATCGGAGCACTAATTGGATTTTTATGGTATAATGCTTTTCCGGCACAGGTTTTTATGGGCGATACAGGTAGTCTGACGATTGGAGGAATTATTGCCGTGTTTGCAATAATTATTCATAAGGAATTGCTGATTCCTATTTTATGCGGAATTTTCCTCATCGAAAACTTATCTGTAATTCTTCAGGTAAACTATTTCAAACGCGGGAAAAAGAAAGGACACTTGCAGCGGATTTTTAAACGTACTCCGATACATGACCATTTCCGGACTACGATTGCACAACTGGACCCCAACTGCAGTTATTTGTTCACCAAACCGACCAGTGTTTTTCACGAATCAAAAATTACAGTACGATTCTGGATTGTATCCATTGTACTTGCAGCAATAACGATTATAACTTTAAAGATTAGATAAAGCCATGGCAAAAAGAATTGTCATTTTAGGAGCTGGAGAAAGTGGCACAGGTGCCGCTGTTCTGGCAAAAAAACAAGGTTTTGACACTTTTGTATCAGACATGTCTGCTATAAAAGAGCCATATAAACAGATGTTGGACGAGCGAGAAATTGCATGGGAGGAAGGCCAGCATACCGAAAGCCTGATTCTTAACGCAGATGAAGTTATAAAAAGCCCGGGTATTCCAAATAATGCACCTATTATTTTAAAACTGAAAGCATTAGGAACACCTATTATTTCTGAAATAGAATTTGCAGGACGTTATACGAATGCAAAAATGATATGCATCACAGGCAGTAACGGAAAAACAACTACAACTTCGTTGATTTACCACATATTCAAAAAAGCTGGGCTGAACGTCGGACTGGCAGGTAATATCGGACAGAGTCTTGCATATCAGGTTGCTGAATGTAACTACGACTATTATGTGATTGAGCTTAGCAGTTTTCAGTTGGACAACATGTATAAGTTCCATGCAAACATTGCAGTATTGATGAATATCACTCCAGACCATCTGGACCGATATGACTATACTATGCAAAATTATGTGGATGCTAAATTCCGTATCATTCAAAACCAGACAGATGAGGATGCTTTCATCTTCTGGAATGATGACCCTATCATTCAAAAAGAGCTTCATAAATACGGAATACACGGACACTACTATCCTTTTGCCGAAAAGAAAGAAGAAGGAGTAGCTGCCTTTACTGAACAAGACAAGGTTTATTTCACAACTCCTATTGCCTTCAACATGGAACAGGAAGAACTGGCACTGACGGGAACGCATAACTTGTTCAACTCCATGGCTGCCGGTATCTCTGCTAACCTTTCGGGTATCCGTAAAGAATGTATCCGTGAAGCCCTCAGTGACTTTAAAGGAGTAGAACACCGACTGGAAAAAGTTACACGCGTGCGTGGAGTGGATTATATCAATGACTCTAAGGCTACAAATGTAAATTCTTGCTGGTATGCCTTGCAGAGCATGAAAACCAAAACCGTATTGATTTTGGGTGGAAAAGATAAAGGAAACGATTACAGTGAAATAGCCGAATTAGTAAAAGAAAAGTGCAGCGGACTGATTTTCATGGGATTGCACAATGAAAAGCTACATGATTTCTTTGACGGATTTGGACTGCCTATTGCCGATGTAAAGAGCATGAAAGATGCTGTAAATGCAGCTTACCAAATGGCAAAAAAGGGAGAAACGGTCTTACTAAGTCCGTGCTGTGCCAGCTTCGACTTATTCAAAAGTTACGAAGACAGAGGCCGGCAATTTAAGGAATGTGTAAGAAACCTATAAAAACAAGACAAGCATGGATTTAATAAAGAATTTGTTTAAGGGAGACAAGGTTATTTGGATTATTTACTTTGTTCTGTGCATGATTTCCATTATTGAGGTATTCAGTGCTTCGAGTACGCTTACCTACAAAAGTGGAGACCATTGGCGCCCTATTACCATGCATATCGTATTGCTTACTGTAGGAACAATCATTGTTCTTATAGTTCACAACATTCCATGTAAACGCTTTAGGTTATTTGCTGGTTTATTGCCTTTTTCATGGTTTGCACTTGTTTTTGTACTCATTAAAGGAGCTTTGACCAATGGTGCAAAACGATGGATTGACTTTGGTTTTTTCCAGTTCCAGCCTTCGGAAGTAGCAAAAATGTGTACCCTTATCTCTGTGGCATACATACTTTCTAAAACTCAGGAAGAAGAAAGCGCCAATCCGAAAGCTTTCAGGCAGATATTAATCGTGACAGGAATTACTATCATGCTTATTATCAGCGAAAACCTTTCGACGGCTCTCTTGCTGGCAAGTAGTGTCTTTCTACTAATGTTTGTAGGAAGAATTCCATGGAAGCAGATGCTTAAACTTACTGCCGTAGGCATAGGAGTTCTTGTCGTGGCTTTTGCTACCATCAAATTTATTCCAACCTCGGCATGGGAGGCTGTAGGTCTGGACCGAATGTCGACCTGGCAGAACCGTATAAATGACCATTTTAAAAAAGAAGATGTTCCTGCAGCTAAATTCGACATCAATAACGATGCACAGGTAGCTCATGCCAACATTGCTATTGCTAGTAGTAATATTATAGGAAAAGGACCGGGAAACAGTGTACAGAGAGATTTCCTTTCACAAGCTTTTTCTGACTTCATCTATGCCATCATCATTGAGGAAATGGGACTGATAGGTGGAGCTATAGTGGTTATTCTTTATTTATTGCTGCTAATCAGAATTGCAAAAATAGCAAGGAATTGTGACAAGTCGTATTATGTATTCCTAATAATGGGATTTGCTATATTGATTTCTTTGCAAGCAATGTTTAATATGCTGGTTGCGGTAGGCATTATCCCTGTAACCGGACAGCCTCTGCCCTTAATCAGTAAAGGTGGAACTTCTACACTGGTAAATTGTGTCTATATTGGTATTATCCTGAGCATTAGCCGACACGTAAATGAGATGAAAAAGAAAGAGCAGGAAGAAGAGGCTCAGAAGCAACTGGAAATTCAGCAAGCAGCAGAGCAAATCATACGATATGCCCAAGATATGACGACTTCGTCAAACAATAGTTCAAAAGAATAAGTTATAATAAAAAGGAAGTTAGCAAGAATAAACTTTCACAACTAAAAAGTTTATTTCTAACTTTGCAAGAAAACAGAAGATAAAGATGGCAAATGCAATACGAGTTATAATAAGTGGTGGAGGAACCGGAGGGCATATCTTCCCGGCTGTATCCATAGCGAATGCTCTGAAAGAATTATATCCTGATACAGAGATTCTTTTTGTCGGAGCAGAAGGAAGAATGGAAATGCAACGAGTACCTGCTGCAGGCTACAAAATTATCGGCCTACCAGTTGCTGGGTTTGACAGAAAGCACTTATTGAAAAATATAAGCGTCATTGTTAAATTACTCCGAAGCCAATGGAAAGCTAAAAAAATAATCCGCGACTTCAAACCTGATGTCGCTGTAGGTGTTGGCGGATATGCTAGCGGACCGACTTTAAAAATGGCAGGAATAATGGGTATTCCCACATTAATACAAGAACAAAATTCGTATGCAGGTGTAACAAATAAACTACTGGCCAAAAAGGCATGCAAGATTTGTGTAGCTTACGAAGGTATGGACCGCTTTTTCGAGAAAGAAAAAATCATCCTCACCGGAAATCCTGTACGCCAAGGTTTGTTAGAAAATAAAATTACACGTGATGAAGCACTTTTGAAATTTGGACTTTCTCCCGAAAAGAAGACAGTACTGATTATCGGCGGAAGTTTAGGAGCACGCACCATTAACCAAAGTGTGTTGCAGAATCTCGAAAAAATCCGTCAGTCGGGAATTCAGTTCATATGGCAAACCGGAAAGTATTATTTCGAGGAGATAAAAACAACTATTAAAACCTCGGGAGAGTATCCTATGTTGCATGTGACGGACTTTATATCCGATATGTCTGCTGCATATAAAGCCGCCGACCTGGTTATAAGCCGTGCAGGAGCAGGCTCTATCTCGGAATTCTGTCTGCTACAAAAGCCTGTGATTTTAGTTCCGTCACCAAACGTGGCAGAAGACCATCAAACCAAGAACGCATTGGCTCTGGTAAAAAAAGATGCAGCAATTTATATTAAAGACAGTGAGGCTGTAACTGCACTTATTGATAAAGCAATAGAAACAGTACAACAGCCTGAGACTTTAAAAAAATTGAGTACAAACATAGCATGCTTGGCCCTGAAAGATTCGGCTAATGTTATAGCTAAAGAGGTTTATAAGCTAGCTACACAAAACAAAAAATGAAATTATGAATATTAATACCATAAAAGCTGTCTATTTCATTGGCGCCGGTGGAATAGGTATGAGTGCATTGGTCCGCTACTTTTTATCTAAAGGTAAAATCGTAGCAGGATACGACCGTACCCCTAGCGAACTAACAGAAAAGCTTATTGAAGAAGGAGCCGCTATCCACTACGAAGAAAATATAGACTTGATTCCTGAAGAATGTAAAAAGCAGGAAACCACGCTTGTAATATATACACCAGCTATCCCTTCGACTCATAAAGAACTGGTATTTTTTAGAGAACACTATTTTGAGATACAAAAGCGTGCACAGGTTCTGGGTATGCTGACACGCACAGAAAAAGGGCTCTGTGTTGCCGGGACTCATGGAAAAACAACCACCTCGACGATGACAGCTCATTTGCTTCATCAGTCTCATGTAGGTTGTAACGCTTTTTTAGGAGGTATTTCTAAAAATTATCACACCAATCTATTGCTGTCGGAAGAAAGTGAGTTTGTTGTTATCGAAGCAGATGAATTCGACCGGTCTTTTCATTGGCTTACTCCATACGCAACGGTTATTACAGCCACCGATTCTGACCACCTGGACATATATGGAACGCATGAAGCTTATTTGGAAAGCTTCCGGAAATATACATCCCTAATTCAACCTGGAGGGTATTTGATTATCCGAAAGGGATTGGAGCTACAGCCTGATTTACAAGAAGGGGTGACATGCTATACTTACTCTGAAAAAGAAGGCGACTTTCATGCAGAAAATATCCGAATAGCAAACGGCGAAATTATATTCGATTATGTTTCACCTCTAGGCAATATCGAAAACATTCTGCTGGGTGTTCCTGTTTACATAAACATAGAGAATGGAATTGCGGCTATGGCACTGGCTCAGATTGCAGGAGTAAACAATGAAGAAATCAGAGAAGCAATGGCTAGTTTCAGAGGAGTGGACAGACGTTTTGACTTTAAACTGAAGAGTGATAGATTTGTTTTTTTGAGCGATTATGCACATCACCCTGCAGAAATAAAGCAAAGTATATTGTCCGTAAAAACAATATACCCAGACAAAAAAATCACTGTAGCATTCCAGCCACACTTGTATACTCGTACCAGGGATTTCTATTCTGAGTTTGCAGAAAGTCTTTCACTGGCAGATGATGTGGTTCTACTGGATATCTATCCGGCAAGAGAAGCTCCCATTGAAGGAGTCAGCAGCAAACTGATATATGATAGCCTAAAACCCGGAATTTCTAAAATAATGTGCAATAAAGACAACTTAATTGACATTTTAGCACAGAAAAATATAGAAGTTTTAATAACTTTAGGCGCTGGAGACATAGAAAATTATGTACCAAGGATTTTAGAAACATTTAAAGACCGATGATTAAGAAATTTCTCATAATTCTATTTTTAGTTCTGATGTCTGTATACCTCGTTATAGCAGCAACAGCATTTAACCGCAGATCTGGAAGCCAGATTTGCCAAGGAATGGAACTGCTTATTAAAGACAGCATCAACTATGGATTTGTGAGTAAAAAAGAGATAGAAAAAACGCTTAAGCGTAAAAAACTATCCCCTGTAGGGAAAAAACAAGATGAAATAAATATTCGCCAAATAGAAGAAGTGCTCAATGAGCATCCTTTTATAGATGAAGCAGAGTGCTACTATACCCCAAGTGGGAAAATAGGAATCAAAGTCATACAACGAATTCCATTGCTGCGCATTATGGCTAATAATGGGGAAAATTATTACTTGGACAGTAAAGGCAAAATTATGCCAATACCTGAAAACATTGCCCACGTAACTGTTGCTACAGGATTCATTGATCGCAAGTTTGCTCAACACGAGCTCTACGAGTTAAGCCGGTTCATAAACAACAATCCTTTCTGGAAAGCACAAATAGAACAAATTTATGTAACTCCCAAAAAGGAATTCGAATTGGCTCCTAGAGTTGGACAACATATTATTTTTCTGGGTAATCCTGGAGAATATGAAGAAAGATTCGGGAAATTAAAAACATTCTACGAAAAAGCATTAAATGAAGTAGGATGGAATAAATACAGCCGAATCAGTATAGAGTTTAATAACCAAATTATTTGTACCAAAAAAGAGGAATAAGATATGGCAGTAACAGATTTTATAGCAGCAGTGGAACTGGCCTCCAGCCAGATTACAGCCATTGCAGGAAAGAAGAGCGCAGACGGAACGATTCAAATTCTAGCTTATGCCAGTGAGCCGTCTTCTACCTTTATCAAAAAAGGTGTAATATATAATTTAGACAGGACTACACAAGGCATTACCTCTGTTATTGGAAAACTGGAAGAAGCACTTCATGCTTCTATCGGACAAGTATATGTAGGTATAGGAGGACAGTCTGTACGGACTGTGCCAAACGTCGTAAGCCGAAAACTAACAGAACAGACAAAAATATCTCAAGCTATGATTGATGCTATCATGGACAGCAATCGGGAAAACCTTATGATAGATCAAGAAATATTGGATGTTGAGCCTCAGGAGTATAAAGTCGACAATAACTATCAGGCCGACCCAGTCGGAATACCTGCCGATTATATCGAAGGACATTTCCTGAATATCATAGCTAGAAATACATTGAAGCGAAACATCAACAAGTGCTTTGTACAGGCAGGATATAATATCGCTGATTATTTCATTTCTCCTCTTGTTACAGCAAATTTGTTGCTGACTGATAATGAGAAGAGATCAGGTTGTGCCCTTATTGATTTTGGCGCTGATACCACTACTGTTGCTGTCTATAAAAGTAATATTCTTCGTCATCTTGCTGTTATACCTTTAGGCAGCAATAATATCACAAAGGATATTGCAAGTCTCCAGATTGAAGAGGAAGATGCAGAAGCTCTAAAAATTCAATATGGCAGTGCTTATACAGATGCATCAGAAGATCAGGACGAGAACAAAGTTTACACGCTAGATAATGGCTGCTCCATCCAGGCAAAGCAATTAGAAGAAGTAATCGAAGCTCGTATAACAGAGATTATTGCCAATGTATGGAACCAAATTTTGTTATCAGAGTATGGCGACAAACTTCTATCAGGAATCATACTGACTGGTGGAGGCTCTAATCTTCGCAACATTGACAAAGCTTTTACAAAAGCTACCAATCAGGAAAAAGTACGAATAGCAAAAAGCGGACAAATATCTTTTTCTGGACCTGTGACACTAAAGAAAGATGGATCGACAAACACGCTGGTTGCCTTATTGACTTCAGGACAAGAAAATTGTTACAAACCTGAAGAAGAAAAAGAAGATCCAGCCAAAATAGCAGCCGAGCAAGCTGCCGCAGAAGCCGAAAGACTACGCAAAGAGAAAGAAGAAAAAGAAGAACAAGAGCGTAGAGAACGTGAAGAGCAAGAAAGAATTGCAAAGGAGTTAAAAGAGAAAGAGGAGAAAGAACGTAAAGCACGCGAAGAGCAAGAACGCAAGGAACGCGAACAAAAAGAACTGGAAGAAGAATATAACAGTTACCTTAAACGTGCAGACCGTTACAAAAACAACAAAGAATATGCCAAAGCTCTGGAAATGATAGAACGTGCCCGCTCAATCGAACTTCCAGGCAAAGAGGACGAATTACAAAAACTGGAAAATGACATCAAGCATCTGAAAGGAGAGAATAATCCGATCAACAAACTGAAACGGTTATTCACAACTTTCGCAGAAGACTTGACCAGAGATGAATAATAAATATCAACCTACATAAATTATAAAAAATATGTCTGACGAAACAATCATGCCTTTCGACTTTCAGAAAGAGAATTCTACTTATATAAAAGTAGTGGGTGTAGGTGGTGGCGGTGGCAATGCCGTAAACCATATGTACAAAGAAGGTATACACGATGTTACCTTTGCTATCTGTAACACAGATAATCAAGCACTGAGTATGTCTGAGGTACCTATCAAAATACAGCTGGGAAAAGAAGGACTTGGTGCCGGAAATCGCCCGGCAAAAGCTCGTGCAGCAGCAGAAGAAAGTCTGGAGTCTATTAAAGAAATGTTGAACGACGGCTGTAAAATGGCTTTTATCACAGCCGGAATGGGTGGAGGAACCGGAACTGGTGCCGCACCTATCATTGCCAAGACTGCCAAGGAAATGGACATCCTTACTGTCGGCATTGTAACTATACCGTTCTTGTTTGAAGGAAACCGGAAAATAGACCAGGCACTTGATGGTGTAGAAGAAATGAGTAAACATGTAGATGCGCTTCTTGTTATCAACAACGAACGGTTACGCGATGTCTACTCGGATATTAGCGTAATGAATGCATTCGGAAAAGCCGATGACACACTTTCTGTCGCAGCCAAAAGTATTGCTGAAATCATCACAATTCGAGGTGATATCAACCTTGACTTCAACGATGTTAAGACGGTTCTGAAAGACGGTGGTGTAGCCATTATGAGTACCGGATACGGCGAAGGAGAAGAACGTGTTACTCAGGCCATCAATGATGCACTCCACTCTCCGTTATTGAACAACAACGATATATTCAATTCGAAAAAAATATTATTCGTTATTACATACAATCCAAAGAGCGAGCTCATGATGGAAGAAATGAATGAAGTACACGATTTCATGAGCAAATTCAGCGGTGATGTAGAAACGAAATGGGGACTTTACAAAGACGAAGAATTGGGAAGTAAAGTAAAATTTACTATTCTGGCTACCGGATTTGGTATCAATAATGTTCCAGGAATGGATACAGTCCTCAGCAAACGAAGCTTAGAAGAGCAACAGCGTCTGGCTGCCGAAGAAGAGGAAGAACAACAGCGCGATAAAAGAAGAACAGATTACTACGGCAAAGATGGCATGCGTAACAGCAAAAAGAAAAAACGCCACAATATCTATGTTTTCAGTATGGAAGACCTTGATAACGACGATATCATCAGTGCGGTAGAAGCAACACCTACTTTCCAGCGTAGTAAGGCTGTGCTTGAAAGTATACAGTCGAAAGCCAATACGGAAACCCATGAGATTTCCCAACCTACAAATACGGCTTCGTCTGACAGTTCGACAATAACTTTTTAAAAACTTAGGATATGGAATTATTTGATCAAATCAGCAATGATATTAAGGAGGCTATGAAAGCCAAAGATAAGGTAAAGCTTGAAACTCTCCGTAATGTAAAGAAATGTTTTCTAGAAGCTAAAACTGCTCCAGGAGCAAACGATACACTTACAGACGAAGCAGCCATGAAAATCATGCAGAAACTGGTTAAACAGGGAAAGGATTCAGCTGCAGTCTACACTGAACAAGGCCGTAACGATTTGGCTGAAGCAGAACTTGCACAAGTACAAGTTATCGAAGCTTATCTTCCTAAACAATTGTCTGCAGAAGAACTGGGAGCAAAATTAAAAGACATTATAGCACAAGTAGGAGCCACCAGCGCTAAAGACACGGGAAAAGTTATGGGCGTTGCAACTAAAGAGTTAGCAGGCCTGGCAGAAGGAAGAGCTATATCAGCTAAAGTTAAAGAATTACTAGGATAAAAGATCAAGTCTCAATGCATCCACTTCTCAAAAGTGCATTGAGACTTTTTTATTCAAACAACTCTCTTAAAACCTGAAGCGATTTCAGCTCCGGAAAATCAGGCAGATGCAATTGATAATAAATCTGAATAACCTCCAGGCAACGATTTCTTTCCAGACGACTCATCGAAAACAGATGCATTGTTTCATAGTTCATACGCATGAGTTTCACAATACGCGATGCCTCAACAGGCATAAGAAAAGCTCCATGAGTTGGCTGACGCAATGTAAAACAAGCATTCATTAAATCAAAATAAGCCCCCTCACTCCAATGTTCGATATTGGGATATAATCCCAGGAAACGTGATAAGCGCATTAAAAAGACCAAATGAAAATTAGCAAATCCGCTCTCACTACTATCCAACCATATCACCGAATGATACAGATACGCAAATAAAGCTTCATTCTCACCCTCCTCACGTAAAGCACGAGTCAAGAACTCCGCCAAAAACATTCCGATAGCCGACTTATAAGGATTGTACGGTAATGAAGTAAATATATACGAAGGCTTTACCTCCTTTATTTTATGCAAAGAAGTACGTACACGCACTTCAGCCACAAAATCAACAAAAGCCAAAGGCTGAAACAATACCGACTTTACCCCGGTTCGTTTCCCTTTCTGCAAAGGAATCAGAAAGGACATTTTCCCTTGCTGCTCCGTAAATATTTCAACTATATTCGACGTATCATTATACTTTACACAATGCAATACAATCCCTCTAAGTTTTTGTAACATAACAAATCATGTTCTTTTCACAACAAAAATACTCAATAATATCAGCTGTATTTTCGGATACATTATAAAAATAGTGAAGTTCAAAAAAATATGCCGTAATATTTTGGTATAATAAAAAAAATACATACCTTTGCATCCGCAATCGAGACATTTTACAGCCTCGATTACTCAAGTTAGACATTCGTTTAGCAAAAGGATGGCCCGTTCGTCTATCGGTTAGGACGCAAGATTTTCATTCTTGAAAGGGGGGTTCGATTCCCCCACGGGCTACATAATAAACAAAAATCACGAACAATATTAAAGATTAGTCGAGATGGCAAATCACAAATCATCTATCAAAAGAATCAGACAAGAAGAGAAAAGAAGACTTCACAACAGATATTATGCAAAAACTATGCGTAACGCAGTGAAGAAACTTCGTGCAACTACAGACAAGGCAGAAGCTATTGCTTTGTATCCTAGTGTACAGAAAATGTTGGATAAATTGGCTAAGAACAATATTATCCACAAAAACAAAGCTTCAAACTTGAAGTCAAAGTTAGCTGCACAAATCAGCAAATTGGCTTAATAAGCTATTGAAAAAGATATTAAGGCTGGAATATAAATTCCAGCCTTTTGTCGTTTATACCCTCTATACTAAGTCATACACATTTTTCTTTTTTATCTTTTTTAGACAGTCAACAGTTCTCTATCTCACAGTTTTTTAGTAAATTTGAAAGCTAAAATAATAATTTATAAAGATGAGTGAAGAACTGACTCCAAACAGCGGAAATAACTATTCGGCCAGCAGTATACAAGTGCTAGAAGGACTGGAAGCAGTACGTAAACGCCCTGCCATGTATATCGGTGACATCAGTGAAAAAGGATTGCATCACCTTGTATACGAAGTTGTAGACAACTCAATAGACGAAGCTCTTGCAGGATACTGCGACCATATTGAAGTAACAATAAACGAAGACAATTCCATAACAGTCCAGGATAACGGACGTGGTATTCCGGTTGATTTTCATGAAAAAGAAAAGAAATCAGCCCTCGAAGTTGTTATGACAGTACTCCACGCTGGAGGTAAATTCGATAAAGGCTCTTACAAAGTTTCCGGAGGATTACACGGTGTAGGTGTATCCTGCGTGAATGCATTGTCTACCCACATGACGACAAATGTTTTCCGCAACGGAAAAATCTATCAGCAAGAGTATGCATGTGGAAAGCCTCTTTACCCTGTTAAAGAAGTAGGAACTACCGATATTACAGGTACTCGTCAGACTTTCTGGCCCGACGGAAGCATTTTCACGGTAACAGAATATAAATACAGCATCCTTCAAGCACGTCTGCGCGAACTTGCCTATCTAAACAAAGGCATCAAGATTCAGCTTACAGACAAGCGCGAGAAAGATGAAGACGGAAACTACAAGAGCGAAATATTCCATTCAGAAGAAGGCGTTAAGGAGTTTGTCCGTTTTCTGAACTCTACAAATACTCCCCTTATCGACGATGTTATTTATCTGAATACAGAAAAACAGGGAATTCCTATCGAATGTGCCATCATGTACAATACCGGATTCCGTGAAAACCTGCATTCGTATGTCAACAATATCAACACCATAGAAGGCGGAACACACGAAGCCGGATTCCGTACTGCTTTAACCCGTGTATTGAAAAAATATGCAGAGGAGAGCAAAGCTTTGGAAAAAGCAAAAGTGGAAATTTCGGGTGAGGACTTCCGCGAAGGACTGATTGCCGTAATTTCTGTAAAAGTTTCAGAACCTCAATTTGAGGGACAGACCAAAACCAAATTAGGAAATAACGAAGTCAGCGGTGCTGTAAATCAGGCTGTGGGTGAAGCATTGAGCAATTATCTGGAAGAGCATCCTAAAGAAGCGAAGACGATTGTAGACAAAGTTGTACTTGCAGCTACTGCACGTATTGCAGCACGCAAGGCACGTGAGTCTGTACAGCGTAAAAGCCCGATGGGAGGAGGCGGCCTGCCGGGTAAACTAGCAGACTGCTCCAGCCGTAACCCTGAAGAGTGCGAACTGTTCCTTGTCGAGGGTGATTCTGCAGGCGGTTCTGCAAAGCAAGGCCGTAGCCGACAGTTCCAGGCTATTCTTCCGTTGCGCGGTAAGATTCTGAACGTGGAGAAAGCCATGTGGCACAAAGCTTTCGAAAGTGATGAAGTAAACAATATTATTCAAGCCTTAGGCGTACGTTTCGGAGTAGACAGCGAAGAAGACAGCAAAAAGGCCAATATCGACAAGCTGCGTTACCACAAGATCATCATCATGACCGATGCCGACGTCGATGGTTCACACATCGACACACTTATCATGACTTTATTTTACCGATACATGCCAGAGGTTATCCAGAGCGGACACCTTTATATTGCCAATCCGCCACTGTATCTGTGCAGCAAGGGTAAGATAAAAGAATACTGTTACACAGACGAAGAACGTCAGGCCTTCATCCAGAAGTATGCTGATGGAAACGAAAACAGTATTCACACCCAGCGCTACAAAGGTCTTGGTGAAATGAATCCGGAGCAGTTGTGGGAAACCACCATGAATCCGGAAACCCGAATTCTGAAACAGGTAAGCATTGACAACGCAGCAGAAATCGATTACATCTTCTCAATGCTGATGGGAGATGATGTTGCGCCACGCCGCGAATTCATTGAAAAGAATGCAACGTATGCAAATATCGATGCATAATTTAATATTTTAATTAACTAAAATCCATCCTCACATCTTACAATTGAGGGAACCTCCGGCCGCAAAACCGGAGGTTTTTTTATAATCCGACCTATAATCTTACGACCCAAAGAACTACTTTTTTGCCCAATCCATCGGTTTATTCCCCACTAACGGTTTATATTTTTATGGAAAACCTTCGTGTAATGACTACTCTGAAATATAAAATCATTACATTTGAGAAAAATAATATAAACCTTAAACGACATGAAACTTACATTCCGAATCCATTACCGCACAGTGTGGGGAGAAAGTCTGAAAGTAATCGTATGCGGTTACGAAGAATCCCCCATCACACTGCACACACACGACGGAGAGTTATGGCAAGGCGAAGGCAATCTTCCAGAGCTATCCGAAGGAACTCTCCTGAAATACCGCTACTGCGTATATAAAGACGAACAACCCATTCGCACCGAATTTGGAAATCTGTCGCACATCTTTTATACAGGTAATGCCCAACAGAGCCATTGCATTCTTGATGATTATTGGAGAGACCTGCCGCAGGAAGCATGCTGGTACAGCTCAGCCTTCAATGCTGATGCCACACTAAGTGCTCCAGTCGTCCTGCCAGACAGCATTGGTAAATGCATCACCTTCCGAGCTATCAGTCCACGTCTCAAGGAACACGAATTGGCCATAGCCGGTTCAAGCGAAATTTTGGGAAAATGGAATCCGGGAAGAGCTCTGCGTCTACAGCAAATTGCTCCCGATGTCTGGAGTACTACCATCAACGCAGAATTGCTCGACTCCCGTTGTGAATATAAATATGTATTAGTAAATAAAGAAAGCCATCAAATCGAACAGTGGGAAGAACGCCCTAACCGTATCCTCCAAATCCAGCCATTGCTACGAGGTGAAACATACATCACTGCCGAGGAAGAGATCTATTTTCCGCAAGCCAACAGTAAAGTGGCCGGTACTGCCATCCCCGTGTTTGCTCTCCGCAGCGAAGGCAGTTTTGGTGTAGGCGACTTTGGCGATTTAAAAATGCTGATTGACTGGGCCGCCCAGACCCAACAGAAAGCAATCCAGATTCTGCCGATAAATGATACCACAATGACCGGCACCTGGCAGGATTCCTATCCTTACAACAGCATCTCCATCTATGCTTTTCATCCTATGTACATCGACTTGCGTCAGGCAGGCAGTCTGAAAGACGCTGAGCTTGCCGCACAGTTTGAAGCCGAACGGCTCGAACTGAACGCACTGGCACAAATCGACTACGAGCGTGTGAACAAAGCCAAACACGCTTATCTGCATGCTTTATTCGAACAAGATGGAGCTGCCGTACAGGCTACCCAAGACTATCAGGATTTCTTCAGACAAAATGCAGACTGGCTCCAGCCATATGCCGCATTCAGCTACTTGAGAGACTTATACGGAACACCCGACTTTCACCAATGGCCCGCACACCAAGTTTTCCAGCAAGAAGAAATACAAAGCATGTGTGCCCCCGAAAGTGCATCTTATCCTACAATAGCCTACTATTATTACCTGCAATACCTGCTCCACATCCAGCTGCTGCAGGCAGCCAACCACGCCCGCAGCAAAGGTATTATCCTGAAAGGTGACATACCTATCGGCATCAGCCGCACCAGTGTAGAAGCATGGGTAGAGCCTTACTACTTTAACATGAACGGTCAGGCCGGTGCCCCACCCGATGCCTTCTCTACTAAAGGACAGAACTGGGGATTCCCGACATACAACTGGGATGTTATGGCAAAAGACAACTATCTGTGGTGGCGCAAGCGTTTCCACAAGATGGCTGAATATTTCACGGCTTACCGTATAGACCATATTTTGGGATTTTTCAGAATCTGGGAAATACCAGACCACTCCGTTCACGGTCTGCTGGGGCAGTTCGTTCCTTCACTGCCGATGACTGTAGACGAAATCCAGAGCTTTGGTCTGACATTCCAGAAGGATTTCATGACGAAACCTTTCATCAACGAACACTTGCTGCATCGGGTATTCGGTGAATATACCGCCAAAGTAAGAAAAGAATTTGTACAGCACGTACACCACGACATTTACGAAATGCGTCCGGAATTTGATACCCAGCGTAAGGTAGAAGCCTGGTTCAAAGGAAAGGACGATTCTGAAAGCGATCTGCTGCGAGAAGGTCTTTACAGCCTGATCAGTAATGTACTGTTTGTGCCCGACCGCAATGATTCGGAAAAATATCATCCTAGAATATGTGCACAGAATGATTATATCTATGAGGTTCTCAGTCCGCACGAAAAGAATGCCTTCAACAACCTCTATAATCATTATTACTACCAGCGGCATAACGAATTCTGGTATCACGAAGCCATGAAAAAGCTTCCTATCCTTACACAGTCTACCTCCATGCTGGTATGTGGAGAAGACTTGGGAATGGTGCCCGACTGTGTTCCATGGGTGATGAACCAGCTTCAGATTCTTTCGCTGGAAATCCAGCGTATGCCAAAAAATCCTGCGGATGAGTTTGGTCCGGTTTCTCATTATCCGTTCCGGTCTGTTTGCACCATCGGTACGCACGACATGTCCACTTTCCGCGGATGGTGGGAAGAAGACCCAGCCCTCACGGAGCGCTTCTATCATCAGGAAATGCATCATCAAGGAGAGATTCCCGTACATGCTCCCGGATGGCTCTGTAAGGACATCGTATTCCATCACCTGAAAAGCCCTTCACTGCTCTGCATTTTGGCATGGCAGGACTGGATGAGCATCAACGAGCAGTTACGTAATCCGGATATAGAAGGAGAGCGCATCAACATACCGGCCCATCCACGGCATTACTGGCGATGGAGAATGCACCTCACACTGGAGCAACTTCTGAAAGAAAAGGAACTGAACCAGACAATCCGTGAATTAATTGAAGACAGTAACCGCAGATAGAAATATACAATAAGGGCCTGAAATTCCAACGACTTCAGGCCCTCTTCATTTTTTCTTATCAGAAATTTATTTCTTTCCCAATAAAAATTCGTCAATGGTCTTTCTCAAAGCTTCTTCAGGCAAGGCTCCTTGCGCCACCTGAGGAGTTCCCTTCGCCGGAATGAACAGAAGGGTCGGAATACTGCGTATACCAAAAGCTGCCGACAACTCAGGTTCCTTATCTGTATCAATCTTATAGACCACAATCTTTCCTTTATATTCCGCAGCCAGTTTCTCCAGTACCGGGGCGATAGCCTTACATGGGCCACACCAAGTGGCATAGAAATCCACAATAGCCGGTTTATCACCTTCGTATTTCCATTCCTTCGGATTCTTCTCATAATTATATACCTTGGCCAGGAAATCGGCTTTAGTCAGATGAGTAACATTGGCTTGTACGGCTGCACTCTCCTGTACTTCCGCCTTGGTTTCTTTACCAGCATTATTTCCACAAGCCGGAGTCAGCATGGCAGCAGCCAGCACCATCAACAGCAATCTTTTCATAATTCACAAAATAACGGGTTATCAATTCTTTTCTTTGTGCACAAAAATAGTGCATTTTGTAATAAGAACAAATTTTGAATCAAACAAGTTGAGAGAAACGCGCGTTTATAACTTTTATTGCGAAAGTCCGATGGAATACTATAAAACATCAGCGGGATAAACAAATATACTTTGTTCATCCCGCTGAGATTTAATCTTTTAATCTGCCCTGACGGCTATTAATACCCTTCTTCGTTGAAAAATTTATACAGATTGATATTAATCATTATATTACCGTCAATGAAACTTGCGCAAACAAACTACTCCATTTGAGGCGATTGTGGTGAGGTAAGCAGGCAAACATTGATCGCTATCTTTAATCATAAAATCTGCAAGTTTCTTAACCTAAAGATTAGAAACCTGCAGATTTATCAAAGATTTTATAGATTAAATTACTGAATACCAGTAGATGAAGATATTCTTAAGGGGAGATTATATATTATTTTTCTACAACTACATTCGGATATTTATTTTTCCATATATCTCTTCCCAAATCAGCAGAAAATACAGAGGTAATCAGAAATTTCCCCACTCTCGTATCCGGATCCTCGGGTTTTAACTGCTGTAGATAAGTACATTCTTTCCCATAACTATCGACAGCATATACTATCTGCTGTCTGACAATCACTGCACCATTAGGATCCTGTTCCGCATTGTTGTTATCACAATAGTATATATAGGCAATATCTCCGGCTTCATCATATTCGACTCCCCAGGCTGTCATAGCATGATTCCCAGTTTTGGGACCGGCAACATCAAACACATTTAGACCGATAGCCCTCTTGTTGAGGAGGGCATCTGTAACAAATGCATTGAACTGCTCTCTATCTGGGTTGTGCGGGGACCTTGCCGTCAAAGCATTATTTTTCGTGAATACTTCTGGAAGGAATCCTTTAAACCCATTGATATCGCCCCCAAGATAAGCCCCGGTAAAAAACCATTCCACACCTTTAGGATCATCGTTGCCAAAATTCGGGAAATGATCTTTGAAGAACTGGAAAACCTCCGACCTGTTGACTGTAACATTATTTGGTTCCGGAAGAGAACCGTCCCAATTGCCAACTCCGTTAGGGTAAAGCGGTTTGAATTCATAGGACGGACGTTTGAAAGTACCTGAACCTGTCGTTACTGAAGAACCATAATCTTCATCGTATGCCGCAAGGTATTCTTTATTCAAGCACATCCACCACGACACTACATTTGATGCAGATGCCGCCCAGCACATTTGGGAATCGTCTTCATAGTTCCCATGTGACTTGTTGCAGTCATACCAGCCACATCCTTCAGCCCATGTGAGATATTGCTCCTCATAGTAACGATTGTCATATCTCAACCACTGGCCTTTAGGCAAACCATACTTTTTACCAAGCCTATATACAGGAAGATTCTCCTTACCTGGAAAATCAGGCACATTCAATCCATATACCCATAATGTCTTTCCTGCAAGTTCAGGATTGCCCGGTCTAAGAGTAAGGTTTATCGAAATCTGCTTTCCGGACTCGAAAAATGTAAGGTCATTATTCTCTTCTGTCTTTTCAGGAGCATTAAAATACGCTGTCTTACCCTCTGCAGCAATCTGCAGAAGTCCGTCATCGTTCCTGTAAGGGAGCGCACTTTGAGGAATAATCACAGCGGAAAAATTTCCTTCTGCATCCTTGAATGGGGTAATCCAGTTGAAATCGGTTCCACTCACTTCGACTTCACCGGTAAGAAGATTGAAATTACCCTGTGTCAGACTCCTGACTTTAATCTCTGGCGAAGTCACACTGCCAGAGAGAAAAATCCTGATTCTGTGAAGAGCATGCCCGAAGTTCATATCAGCTTCGTATACGCCTGCTCCGACGACTATTTTTGAAAACAGTAAATCTGAACTATAAAAACCGTCTCCAGTCTGGTCTAATACCACATCCAGCTGATAAGCCTTTGGATTCTGTTGTTCTCCGGTTGCCGGATAATGAGCAGACAAAGATATCTGCCCTTCACCAAAATCACTACGCTTCAGACGTGGCATCCACTGCCCTCGCGAATATGTAAGTTCACGATAAGAAAGACCTTTATCCCCTTGAATATAAAGCCCAACTTTATCGCCCTCCGTAAAACTTCCGGAACCATCACTTGCAAGATCAGCCCTTGTCTCCTCTTTGGAAAAAACGATATCCAAATACCCGTCATCACTTTCCTGATAATTATCCTGAAATTCGGAAGAACAAGAAAAGAAAGATAAAAACAAAATGCTGATAAAGATACTAGTGTATATACCTTTAAATATAGAAAAACATTTAACCATAAAAAATTAATATAAATGCAATATAGGTAAGGTTTCATTTAGTAGGTATGGAATAAGTCTTCAGACCTATTAATCTTGCAAAGATATCAATTTATCTGGTAATTCATCGGCAGGCCAGCCTGCCGATGAGAATTTTTATTTGTCCGAGAACAGATTAGTGTCAAGATTGATTACGGAGATCTGAGACTGGCAAGATTTCTCATCCTTTGCTGTCTTTCTCATAAACAGGATGACCGATTCCTCGCTGGGCATGGCCAGTATGTGGGCTGGAAGCGGTCAATCGCCGTTTCCCATACTATTAAATCCCCTGTAAATCATACTGATTTACAGGGGATTTAATAGTATTTTTGCGCTTATAATCGCACTAATATTCTTCTTCGTTGAATCTTCTTTACTCGGATAATCAGGCCAGATATCTTCTATACTTTCATAAATTTCTCCTTCGTCTTCCATTTCCTGCAAGTTTTCGATTACTTCCAGTGGAGCACCTGAACGCATTGCATAGTCAATTAACTCGTCTTTAGTTGCTGGCCAAGGAGCATCTTCCAGCTTTGAGGCCAATTCCAATGTCCAATACATAGTATATAATTTTAAACAGTTTTACTTCTTTATATTGATTCGCAAAAATATAACAAATTCTTTCACTCGCAACGCTTATCCCAATAAATTTCGCTTTCGTCTGTTAAATTGTTTAACCGGCGTGACAAAACGAACAGATAATCAGACAATCGGTTCACAAAACACTTTGCCTGCTCCTCCAATTCATAGGAAAGACTTTCTTCCAAGGCCTGAATCCGACGTTCTGCCCGACGACAGACCGTACGACAGACATGACAAACAGAAGCCGGATAACTCCCTCCCGGAAGGATAAAACCTGCAAGCGACGGTAAAGAAGCGTTTATCTCATCGATAGCCTGTTCCAGACGCTGCACATTCTCTACTGAGATATGACTCTCTACCGGGAAAGTAGTCTTTTCCAAGTCGGTAGCCAAATAAGAACCCAATGAAAACAGTTTATGCTGCACAAAGCGCAACAATTCTTCATGCTCTGCATCCTTCATCACCGAAATTAACAACCCGATAAAGGAATTTAGTTCGTCTATGGTTCCGTATGCGTCCAGACGTATATCTGCTTTTGAAACACGTACTCCTCCTACCAGTGAGGTGGTACCTTTATCACCTGTCTTGGTATAAATCTTGGTCATTTTCATATATTTAAGGTCTTAAAGTCAAAGAAAGTTCACAATACGATGCTCCTTTACACGCTCTTTATCAAAAAATACCAGTC